>Ga0172370_10000179_pt1 | contig 91800 bp, 77 predicted proteins | sample LakKiv5m_FD_114538 | JGI IMG/M metagenome (GOLD analysis project Ga0172370, IMG submission 114538) | Freshwater microbial communities from Kabuno Bay, South-Kivu, Congo - kab_022012_11.5m | ecosystem: Environmental > Aquatic > Freshwater > Lake | place: Democratic Republic of the Congo...
TTACGAAACGGGAATGGTTGGTGCAGTAAGAAATTATATCAGCGATCTTTTCACAAATACTGAACCGAAAGATTGGGAAAAATTAATGTTTGATGGTTTCGCAAGAAGAAAAGAAGCACAAGAAAAAGAATTTAAGCGAAGAGAAGAAATACAAGTCAAAGACACAAAACCATCATTACCTCTAGAAAAATATTGCGGGATTTATGAAGATAAAATGTACGGAAAAGCTGAAGTATTGCTGAAAGATGGAAAATTATTCTTACAGTTTAATCCAACACCAACCTTCCGCGGTGAATTAAAACATTACCAGTATGATATGTTTTATATTGATTGGGAAGATGAATTCTTAACGCGCGGCTGGGTAAAATTTGATATGAATTTTAATGGTGATATAACAAAAATGTCTTTCGAAGTCCCGAATTCGCCGGACTTTATATTCACCGAACTCTCGTTTGAAAAGCTACCAGAAAAGAAATAATTTTTTTTGCAAACATCAGAAAATCAGTAGGGGATTTTTTCGGTGTTTGCATTTTTTCGTACATGTAGTAATGCTAAGAACTTAATCCGATACAAACCGTCTTAATACTTACTCAAATAATAATTTAGGAAATCTTATACATGAAGAATCAAATTAGATTATTATTCCTAACAGTTTTAGTCTTTCTTCTCTCGTTAACGGCAATATCTGCTCAGCAAAAATTCTATGTTGACTTGAATGACCGTGCTGATGATCTTTTCAAAGTAACTTTAGTACCGGAAAAACTTTCAGAGCAAAATAAAATTTATCAATTTGCTTCTACCGCACCTGGCACATATCAAACAATGGATATCGGCAGATTCGTCCGTTCGTTTCGGGCATACGATGAAAATGGAAACGAACTTGACTCAAAGCATATCTCAACCAATCAGTGGGAACTTGAAGAACCAGCAAAAACAAAAAAAATAATTTACACAATTGCCGAAACATGGGATAACCCTGTTCAAGAACACCAAATCTATCCGATGTGCGGTACATCTTTAGAAAAAGACCATGCTTTGATAAACGGTCAATGTGTTTTCGGATATTTTCACGGGATGCAAAAAACTCCAATAAAAATAAAATTAGATTATCCTAAAGAATGGACGGCAGGAACGGCATTAAGTCTTGATAAAGATGGTTTTTACGACGCACCGGATTATGATTATATTGTTGATTCACCGATCTTACTCGGCAATCTTACAAAAGCTACAACCAAAATTGAAAATACTTCGGTTGATGTTTATACTTATTCTAAAACCGGTAAAGTTTCTTCGGATCAATTAATGACCTTACTCGAAGATATTTTAACTGCAACAAGCCAATTCACACAAGGACTTCCCGTAAATCGTTATACTTTTCTTTTTCACTTTGAAAATTTTTCTGCCGGCGCTTGGGAACATAATCTCAGTTCGGAATATGTTTTCAATGAAAGTCCGCTTGAAGGAAACGTTGCCAAAGAAATTAAATCGGTGGCCGCACACGAATTCTTTCATGTCATCACTCCGTTAAATATTCATAGTGAATTAGTGGGCAATTTCAATTTTGAAAAACCGACAATGTCTCAACATATCTGGTTGTACGAAGGTGTAACCGAGTGGGCTTCGGATATTCTCCAGTTGCGGGATTATCTGATTTCTCTTGACGATTATCTCGCCGATATGAAAACTAAACTTATTATCAACGACAATTATGATCCGACAATTTCTCTTGTTGATCTTTCTCTTCATTCAACAGAAAGACAAGATCAATACGGAAACATCTATCAAAAAGGTGCAATTGTTGGCTGCCTGCTTGATATTCGCTTACTCGAACTCTCAAAAGGGAAAAAAGGATTGCGGGAAGTCCTAAATCAACTTTATAAAGATTACGGCGCAAACAAGGCTTTCAGCGAAAAAGATTTCTTTAATGATTTTGTAAATCGTACTTATCCCGAGATTTCCGATTTTATAAATAAATACATTAAAGGAACAGAGAAACTTCCGGTTGCAGAATATTTTGGAAAACTTGGAATTGAATACAAAGAACTTGTCGGTGTGGATAGTTCTAAAATATCTCTCGGGTTTGGAATTGGCATGAAGGATAATAAATTTATTGTTACGCGTGTTGAGAATCAGATTCCGGATGGTATAAGAACTTTAGATTTTATTACTAAGGTAAACGGAGAGGAAGTTACTCTTCAAAATGCCCAGGCAAAATTTGCTTTTATGAAGAATATGAAGGTGGGTGATTCTTTTGTATTAACAATTGAACGAAATGGTGAGCAAAAAGAAATTAAATGTTCGATGGAACCAAGAACTATAAAACATCAATTTAAGGTTCCGGATGATGCTTCAGAACAACAGCTTGAATTACGCAGCGCTTGGATGAAAAACTTATAAATAATCTTCAATCTTGGCGGATTCGTCTCCGCCAAGGCTTTAATTTTCCTCCTTTATTAACACACATTTTTCTATTAGATTTACTTCAGATAAGTGGCTGCTCAGGTAAAACAATGATTCGGAAATTTCAATTTAGAATATTATTTGCCATTCCTGTTCTTCTTTCAATTCTATCTTGTACATCTTCCATTTTTGAAAAAGTTTATCCAACGTTAAATGACGGCAAATATGATAGTGAGTTCCCGTATAAAAATTCATCTCAGCAGCTTGAAGAGGTAAGTAATTCCATCCGTTTAATAAACAGTATCGCTTTTTATGAAAGCTATGTATTTGATCGTAATAAGAATTTTACTTTACAGAAATTAAAACAAACAAATATTGAAAAAGATGCAGTTGAAAAAGTTTATTTCAATCGTACTGCCTCCGGAACAGGAACAATAGTTTTTGCCAATCAAGGATTAGTTGCGCTGTTAACTGTTTCTCACATCGTTTCTTTCCCTGATACTGTAATTTCATATTTTGTAAACACTGATGGTGGTTCTTCTCAATTTATCGAGAGTATTTCTATAAAATCAAAGCAAACAAATTATGTTTCAGACTTTCCTGATAACGGAGAACTTGATGTAATTCTTCAAGATAAAAATATGGATATCGCCTTACTGGGAAGAAGATATACTTCAAATGAAACTTTGAGGATGGTAACCTTTAATTATCCTTGGGGCAATTCATCTGAGCTTGAATGGGGTAGTTTTATTTATGTATTCGGATTTCCGATGAATTATAAAATGATCTCAAAAGGAATTGTAAGTCGCCCCGGAAAAGAAAAACATATTTTTTTAATTGATGCGGTATTTAATAAAGGCTGCAGCGGAGGAATTGTTTTGGCTATACGCGACGGCGTTCCAAATTTTGAATTGGTTGGAATTGTAAAATCCGTTCCTGCGGAATTTGAAAACACTTTACGCCCTCTAATCAAAGAACGGGATTTTGAATATAATCCCATGCTTCCATATAAAGGTGATGTTTACGTTGATAAAGAACAAATTCTGCGTATAGGCATTACTAAGGTTATCGGTATAGAAGCAGTAAAAGATTTTTTAATTTCTAAAAAGAATGATTTGATAAGTATGGGATATAACTTCCCGGATCTTTTTAGATCGACAAATCCTACTATCTTAAAACAAATTCATTAATGAGCTGTCGGCATTCAGCTGGAAAAAATTAATCGCTGAAAACTGGTTGCTGACAACTGAAAGCTATTCCAATACTTCTTTCACTTCTCCACGTGCTACGGATTCAATCACATCGGCAAAGAGATCTATTTCAGAAAGCATTGTATAAACATTTGGTGTTACACGTAATCCTTTGAACTCTTCAAAATTAATTACGATTACATAAATCCTGTGCTTATTAAACAAATACTCTTGAAGTTTGTTAATGTTCACGCCGGTAATATTAAAATTCATTATTCCAGCCCAATTGGATTCATCTTTAATATCAATTAAGAATTTAACGTTATTATATTTTTTTACACGGTTGATCCATCGTTTGTGAAGGAAACGGAATCTTTCAGCTTTTCTATCAATTCCTATTGCTTCGTTAAATGCAAGAGCTTCTGCAATTGCATTATGGTTCGCCGCGGGATGTGTTCCAATCTCTTCGAACTTGCGAATATTGTCTTCCATCTCTTTCGTTGCAGCCATTAACGGCCAAACTTTTTTAATTAGATTTCTTTTAACATATAACATTCCGGTTCCGATTGGGGCGTAAGTCCATTTGTGAAGCGATGTTCCGAAATAATCACATTCAAGATCTGCAAGTGTATAAGGAAAATGATTAAACGAATGCGCACCATCTACAATAACCTCAATTCCTTTTTCATGTGCAGCTCTGCAAACATCTCGTACAGGAAGAATTTGTCCAGTTAAAAAACAAGTGTGACTAATTAAAATAATTTTAGTCTTGGGAGTAATTCCACTTTTTAGTGCTTCTACATAATCATTTTTATTTACAAGAGGAGTTGGATATTGAACCTTGTTTACTTTTATTCCAATCCGTCTTTCCATTTGATTAAATGTAGTTAACATGCGCGGATAATCTTGAGTTGTTGTAAGAATTTCATCTCCGGATTTGAAATCAATTCCCAGTTGAATTATTTGCAGAGACTCGCTATCGTTTCTTGTAATTGCTATTTCTTCTTGATCGCATCCGAATACAACTGCTAATTTTTCACGTACAGTTTCAACTTTCGGTTCAACATGCTGCCACATATAATAAGACGGCGCTTGATTGCTGTAATCTATGTAACGTTTGAATGCATCAATAACAACACGCGGTGATGGAGAAACGCCACCATTATTTAAATTTATTAGCGAGCGGTCAACATCAAAAGCGGATTGAATCCTTCCCCAAAAGTCCTCATCACTTGCCGATTCTACTGCTGAAATTGATGGATTCAATTTTTCAATCGCTTCGGTTGCACGAGCAAAAGCATCAGTTTTTAAGGCTATAAATGCCCCGCCAGTTGAGATCATAAACCGATTAAGAAATTGACGACGTGAATACATATTAACCTCTCCTTGATTTCAAGATTAGTTTAGATGAAACTATCACAAATCAACTTTCAAAAGCAATCTCAATTTATAAAAAGATACGTTATAATTTCTATCAAATTTATCTATAACAATCTTCCCTTTCTTTCATTAATTTCACAGTGTAAAATTTGTCCATTATTAGAATAACCGGAGAAATAAAATGAAGAATTTTAAAATCTTTCTATTCACACTTCTATTAAGCGGATCAATCACCGCTCAAGTTCATGATAAAGGATTATTCGTTCAACCTAAAAGTGAATTTTGGGAAGAAGTTCAAAAAGGAATTGATAGTTTTAACAAAAAAGAAAAGCCCGATAATAAAACATTTAAAATGGATTATACCGGGTTGAATCTTCCAAAATCAAAAAATGAGTTTACCTCTTATTGGCACTTTGATCCAGTCAATCAAGGCAACACAGGAACATGCTGGTCATTTTCTACTACTTCATATTTCGAATCAGAGGTTTATAGAATCTACAAACAAAAAATTAAACTCTCACCAATCTGGAATGCATATTGGGAATATGTTGAGAAAGCTCTCCGCTTTGTAAGAGAAAGAGGAAACTCTGTAATTGGTGAAGGGTCTGAATCAAATGCAGTAGTACGAATCTGGCAACATTACGGATGTGTGCCGGAAGAAGTTTATAGCGGAATGCTGCCCGGACAAAAACATCACGACCACAGCAAAATGTTCAATGAAATAAATAATTATCTAATTGGAATAAAGAATGCGAATGCATGGAATGAAAACGAAGTACTTAATACAGTCAAATCTATTTTGAATCATTATCTGGGTGAACCACCGACCAAATTTTCTGTAAACGGAAAAGAATACACACCAAAAGAATATCTTGAAAAAGTAGTTCGGTTAAACTTAGATGATTATGTCGCTGTTATGTCAATCATGCAAAAACCATATTATGAAAAAGCCGAGTATGAAGTTCCGGATAATTGGTGGCACAACAAAGATTACTATAATGTTCCTCTCGATGTTTTTATGTCAGCAATAAAAAGTACAATCAGAAATGGATTTACAGTTGCACTTTTCGGAGATGTTTCTGAAGCTGGAATTGAATCGCACGCAAAAGTTGCTATGATACCTTCGTTTGATATTCCTTCCGAATATATTGATGAATCCGCACGGCAATTTCGTTTTAGCAACGGAACAACCGGCGATGACCATGGAATTCACATGGTTGGTTATTTAAATAAAGACGGTAAGGATTGGTATTTAATAAAAGACTCCGGTTCTGGTTCTTTCAACGTTGGTGATAAAGGATATTATTTTTATCATGAAGATTATGTAAAACTAAAAATGCTCGGGTTCATGGCGCATAAAGATGCTATTGCAGATTTATTAAGCAGGTTCAAAAAATAATATTTCACTTAGCGCTAAGATTAAAACTAAATATGATCAGGAGATAAATGAAAAAATTTGTCAACGTAGGAATGAAGAAAAAGAAAAGGATAGCACTCGTTGCTCATGATAATAAAAAACAAGATTTGATCGAATGGGCAAAATACAACCGCGGTAATCTCGGCGATCATGAAATTTATGCAACAGGAACTACCGGAAAATTGCTTGAACATGATTTAGGATTTAAGGTAACCCGATTGCAAAGCGGTCCTTTAGGCGGTGACCAGCAGCTTGGTGCAAAAATTTCAGAAAATAAAATTGATGTATTGATTTTTTTCTGGGATCCGCTGGAACCTCAGCCGCATGATCCCGATGTGAAAGCGCTTTTACGCATTGCTGTTGTTTGGAATATTCCTATTGCATGCAACAGAGCATCTGCGGATTTTATTTTTTCCTCTCCAATTATGAAGGAAGAATATTCCCGCATTGTTCTTGATTACAACGATTATTTAACCCGTGATATTTCGGAGGTTTAAAATGAAAAAGCCCAGCAAAGATGAATACGTTTTATATTATCATACTTATATCGAAAAAGTTCCGGACGGAGACGTTGTCAAAAGTATGAACAAACAAATCGCCGAAGTAAAAAGATTATTTAAGAATGTTACAAAAAAACAATCCGAGTTCCGTTATTCTCCTGAGAAATGGAGCGTTAAAGAAGTTCTTGGACATATTTTAGAAGCGGAGAGAATTTTTTCTTATCGCGCATTGCGTTTTGCCCGCAACGATAATAAAGATCTTCATGGATATGATGAGAACGAATATATTCATAGATCAAATTACAATGAGATCAAACTTGCTGATCTTGTTGAAGAATTTTGTGCATTACGCACGGCAAATGTGCTGATGATTAAAAATTTTACCGATGAAATGTCTTTACGCATGGGAACAGCAAACGGAAATAAATTCTCTGTGCGAGCGCTTGCATATATAATGTACGGACATGTGCGTCATCATCTTAAAATTCTGAAAGAGAGATATTTTTAATTTTATGCAACTGCTTGTTTTAGCATATCCTCAATTAGAAAAGAAAGATTATGAGTGGATACAATCCCTCCGGGCAAAACATGATGAGCGCTATTTCAATTTAGTTCTACCCCATTTTACTTTTGTATTCCCTGTTAACGAAGTAAGCCAAAAAGACTTTGTTAATCACGTAGAAAAAATATCCAAGAAGTTCAAAGAGTTTTATTTTGTACTCCGCTGCGCTCAAATTGTTAAAGACTCATTTAGTGATTATACGGATCTGTTTTTAATTCCAGAAGAGGGATATAGAATATTTGTTAAACTTCATGATGCACTTTATACAGGCATACTGGAAAAACAATTACGTCTTGATATACCTTTTATTCCGCATTTGGGAATTGCAACCAATAAGGATCCAATGAAATGCAAAATATTAGCGGATGAAATCAATTCTAGAAATCCGGAAATCTTTGGTGCAATAAATAAATTAGATGTAGTTTCATTTTCTAACGACAAGATAGAAACGATTAAAGAAATTATTCTTTAAAATAAAAAACCCGATTTATATTAAACCGGGTTTATAAAAAGATTGATTGAAAATTAATTTATTTGGTTAACAAAAATTCAGCTATTCTACCAAGTTCCTTTACATCTCTATTACCATATGACGGCATAATAGTACTTTTATATTTCTCACGATACTCATCAAAACGAGCACCGCCGCTGTAGGATGAGGGATTACGTAAATAATTTATTAACCCATCACGCGTCCAGCTCTTACTAATATTTTCTAGAGCCGGGGCCATTTGTGTCCCTTGCAAATTTTCTCCATGACACGAGATACAACCAAGTTGTTTAGTTAAAGTCTGTCCGTCTGCATCGGAAGTAGTCTGAGTTGTTTGCTGTCCCATTTGTCCCATCGTTGACGGCATTGTCGGTTCTTCTTTGCGTGTAATTCTTCCAAGTAAAAATAGAATAAGGAAAAAACCGAGAAAAGCAGCAACCCATTTTTGTGCATTTGTCATCTATAATACTCACTTTTAAAATTTAACGCTGTAAAGTTAATGTGGTGGGCCTTTAATAACAAATTGAATAGCGGTCAGCAATAAGCTATTTATTCAGTTCCTTATCGTAATTCTCTTTGTATCTTTTAATTGAAGAGAAAATTGCTCTGGCTATTTCATTTTGTCCGGTTGTACTTGCAAGGTGTGCTTCGTCTTTTCTATTTGATAGAAACCCTGTTTCAATTAGGACCCCCGGCATTGAAGCACCTACCAGAACATAAAATCCCGCCTGCTTAATACCTAAAGCAGGAATTTTTACATCGTTTTTCCACTCCTGATCTAAGAGATCTGAAAATGTCTCTGAGTAACGCATATATTGTGAATGTGCCATACTTACAAGAATAAAATTTTCGTCAGTTAATTTTTGATAACGATCAGGATTCTCCTCATACTTGATTACACTGTTTTCAAATTCAGCAATTTTAATTGCTTGTGAAGTTCTACCCGGGCGTAATAAGTAAACTTCAAATCCACGATACGAAATATCTTTTGCTTCTGTTGAATTACAGTGAATAGAAATAAATAATTTGCCCGCATTTTCATTAGCTATCTTTCCCCGTTTATATAATTCAATAAACTCATCTGTCTTCCGAGTATATATTACACGAACCTCCGGGAGATTTTTTTCAATTAATTTTCCAAGTTTTAAAGCAACCGCAAGATTTACGTCTTTCTCCCTAACGCCTGTTACTCCAATGGCGCCGGGATCTTTTCCTCCATGTCCCGCATCAATTACAACAGCATCAAAAAGCCATTTAGATTTTGCATCGTCAATATTTGATAGTGTAGAATCAAAAAGTTTATTGTGAATCGTAATTAGTATATCATGGCTGTCTAAATCTTGTAATGCTTCGGTTGTTGAATAACCATCGTTAAGAACAAACTCCAGTTGATTATTTTTAGACGTGATAACCGTTTTTTTGATTCGTTGAACAAGTCCTGCCGGTTTAACGGAATTTACAATATCCGGAGCTATTGTTACGCCCGAAAGGAAAACATACAAAATGTTGTTACTAATAGAGTGTTTGGGAATATTAATTTTGCGGCTAGCTTTAAGTCGAATTAATGTGCCGTTAGATTTTTCTTCTATCTCGATCGTACTTATATCATACTTTGAACTAACCTTTTCGATTGGAGTCTCAACATCAGGTGGTTTAATTTCTTTTTCTTGAGATTGTTTTGCGTTAACAAAAGACTCGGCAGTAAAAGGTTCTTCAGTCACAATTAAATTTTTAGAACGGCTGTCGAATAATATTTTTTTACCGTAACAAAGACTTAAATAATCGGTACAATAAATGAGGGGAATAAATACGTCTTCATTTATCAATAGCGTAGAAATAGGAATTTGAAAAATTGATTGTACCCCGTCATCTTTGTGGTTGAGAATTACAAATTGATTTTTTGCTGTAAACTTAAGAATATAATTTTGAAACTTTATTTCAATTTTTGCTGCCTCTGCATTGAAAAAGTGTGCCGTACTAAGAATTGATGACAATTCTTTCGCAGATGCGTAATCAATTCCTGCTTTTGTAACATAAGATAATGTTTCTTCTCTTCCTGAAATTTGTACTGAAATTTTATATAAGCGTTGCGGAAATATTATTGAGGCTGTTAATAATATTAGAAGAAGAAGTAATTTGGTTTTCATAAAAACTTATCCGATGAACGGAATGATAAAACCACTTTGTTTTTTATAAGCGGTAAATTTTTCACCAAAATATTTTTGAAGCATTTTATCTTCTACTGATGCCCGCATTATAAAAAGTGGTAATTCAAATAAAATTACAATCGGAACAACTGTAAAACTTAATAGTGCCAGTCCCACACCAAGATCTGAAAGTATCTGACTAATATATTGCGGGTGGCGAATAAATTTATAGATTCCTGTTGTATGAAGCTGGTGTTCTTTTAAAATAACAATGTCCTGTGCATAATCTTTCCCGAGTGATTTGTAAGCCCAGACTTGAAGCCAAGAAAAAATTAAAAAAATAATTAATCCTGCAATCCGGATATTTTCAAATCGAGTTTCAAAAGTACCAGTTAGTGATCCAATTTTAAAGATAGATAAGATTGTTAGAACAAGGATCAAAGCTGCAATATTAGGAGGTAATTTTTGCAGAAATGTTCCCGGTCTTTCCACAACCTTCGTGATAGATGTTTTTAGTCCTTTTTTTGCGCCAGAGTAATTTGCGCTTATTGATACAAGCAAATTTATAGCTAGAAGAATGTTTATTGCGTTTTGAGAATCCATTTCCCTTCTTCTTATGATTAATCTTATGGTTCAATATAATAACTTTCACAGAAACTTTGATTTTTCGAAGCATATTAGATTAACTTGAGACAATAATACTGGTAACACTTACAAGAATTACAAAAATATGACTCAAAACACTATGAGTATATTTGCACGATATTTGAATAGATACTTTTTCGGATTTTACCTATTTTTTAGCCAACACAATAAGACGAGATAGATGAATACCGGTCAAATGATGCTGACAATTGGAGCAGTTTTTTTATTAAGCATGGTTATACTAACGACTAATCGGGGACTAATAACTACCAATACTACAATGGTAGATAATAGATATGGTATACTTGCTGTTTCTTTAGCAACATCTACAATTGAAAGAGCAACCAGTAAAGCATTTGATCAGAATACAGATACACTCGCTATTAATACTACAAATTCTTTAACAAATGTTAATACATTAGGACTTGATGCCGGAGAAAATAGAAATTTTCCAGAGAATTTTAACGATTTTGACGATTACAATTGTTATAAGACAAATCCTAAAGTTGATTCACTTACATTTGAAGGGACTAATAGAAAAATAGTATTTAATACTTTCTGCAGAGTTGATTATGTAAATCAAAATAGTCCAAACACTATTTCAAGCCAAAGAACTTGGCATAAAAGAATTATTGTAAGTGTAATAGCAACAGGAATGACAGATACAATTAAAATGTCTTCAGTTTATAGTTACTGGTATTTTAGATAAGGAATTAAAATGGGTTTCAGTTCGTTACTAGACATACTTGGTTCAACAATAGCCGGCGGATTATTATTAATGATCTTAATGAGGATGAATGATGCCTCGGTCGAAAATAATTATTTTTATAGCGGTGAAAGAATTGTTCAGCAAAACCTTGTGGAAGTCGTAAAGTTACTAGAGTATGACCTGCGTAAAATAGGTTACTGCAATAATTGGCAGTTAATGCCGATACCCTCAATGGCAATTATTCAGGCTGATTCAAATAGAATTTCTTTTTTAACTGATATTCCTACAAATGCAGATCCATACGGAGATGGCGTTCTCGACACAATGCATTATTATTTAGGATCAACATCTGAACTTAGCGTTACTCCTAATCCATACGATAGATTATTATATAGAGTTATTAATTCTCAAACTCCGGCAGGTGCAAATCTTGGCATTACACAATTCAAACTAACATATTATGATTCTAATGGAGATAAAATTACTGCAATGCCGGCATCTCCACCTTTTGGAATCGCTGCAATACAAATTGATATTTCTGTCGAAAATACAGCTGCATATGGTAATGATTATTCTGCTGATAAAAGAATTATTTGGCGACAGGTAAGATTACCTGCAAGAAATTTTATCTTAAGATAAGGAGTATCTATGGGCGGAAAAGCTGCATTATTTTTAGTACTTGGCTTTAGCTTAATTTTTATGGTAGCAGGAAGAAACTTTAACAGTTTAGCAACCTCTACGGTGGATAATTTTGCAAATTATTATTTCGATACCAAAGCTCACCATCTTGCAGCCAGCGGTGTAAATCTGGTAACAAATCAAATATTTCTTAATGGTGCTATGGCAGATCAAACTTTTAATTATTCTTTCGATCAAGGAACAGTTTCCGTTACACTAAGCACAATAAATGCTTTCCAAAATATTAAACAATTGTTATCAGTCGGAACTTACAGTAACGTTACATCTACAATTAGAATTATTTTAAAACCCAGTGTGTTTTCAAAATATGCTTATTTTTCAAATTCAGAACGTGCAAATATATGGTGGACAACTACTGATACTGTTTGGGGACCATTACACACAAACGGTCAGTTACGTGTTGCAGATAGACCGGTGTTCATGGGTAAAGTTACTTTAGACGGAAGTATTGTAAAATATAATAATAGTGCACAACCTCAATTCTTAGGCGGTGTTCAAACGGGAGTTCATGTTACTATACCAAGTAACGGTGTTTCAAATGTTGGTCTTGCCGCCGCCGCAGGGGGTGCTAATATTACCGGGCATTCACTTGTATATCTAGAATTTCGCGGTGATAGTATTAGATACAAATACAGTAGTGGCGGAAGCTGGACATATGTTTTAGGATCTACATTTGCACCAAACGGTGCTATATTTGCAGCTAATGCCGAGTTAAGAATCAAGGGTAGAGTAACAGGTCAATATACAATAGCAGCTTCCGGAACAGGTAGTAATAGAGGCAAAATATTTTTAGATGATGATGTTTATTACAATACCGATCCAAGAGTTAATCCTAACTCACAGGATATGTTGGGTATTGTTGCACAAAGAGATGTAATAATAACAAAAAATTCCGCTAATAATAATAACATTACAATCCAAGCTTCGATATATTCTGAAAGCGGTTCATTCCAAGCAGAAGATTACCAAGGTCGTCCGCCAAGCGGGGCTATATATTTATATGGCGGTGTAATCCAAAATGCAAGAGGTCCGGTTGGTACTTTCAGTACTTGGCATGGCACTACAACTATTGTGTCCGGATTCTCAAAAAGATATCGTTACGATGATAGATTCATGATCGCAAATCCTCCTTTCTTTCCGGGAACAGGTTCTTTTGAAATTGTTTCCTGGTTCGAATAATTTATTTGTGAAGTAAATTTCTTAATGATTCTTCGGCGGATTCAAATTTAAATTTATATCCGGCTTTAATAGTTCTTTCCGGAATTATTTGAGCTCCGTTCAATAAAACATCGGCTGCTTCACCAAATAAAATTTTTATTATTAATGCCGGAACTTTGAAGAGCGACGGTCTATGCATAATATTTCCTAAAATTTTACAAAACTCTTTCATACACAATGGATTTGGCGACGAAGCATTTAACGCTCCCCTAACATTTTGATTATGAAGCGCAAACAAAAATATTCCGACTACATCATCAATATGAATCCATGGAAACCATTGTTTCCCTTTTCCAATCGGGCCACCGACAAAAAATTTAAATTGATTTATCATTGGGACTAAAGCGCCTTCATTGGCATCCAAAACTATTCCTGTTCTTACACTAACTCTACGCACTCCATATGATTCAACTTTGCCAGCTTCTTTTTCCCATGCATTTACAACTTCCGCAAGAAAATCTTTTCCTGGTTCCGAATTTTCATTTACCGGTTTTTCGGAATTTCCATAATAACCGACTGCTGAGGCTGTAATAAAAACCTCCGGTTTATTTTTTAATCGGCCAATTGCATTTACTAATGATCTCGTTCCTTCAACACGGCTTGATAGAATATCTTTTTTATGTTTTAGGTTCCACCGTTTTGCCATTACGTTCTCCCCTGCAAGATGGACTACGGCATCTTTATCTTCCAGTTTATGAGACCAATCATTTAGCCCGGGATTCCATTCAACATAATCATTAGCGTTGGAAATTTTTTGTTTTGCATTTTCAACCGCACGGGTAAATATTGTTACTTCATCTCCGTGCGTTATTAATTTTTCTGTAATTTTTTTTCCTATAAATCCAGTTGCACCTGTTATAATTACTTTTTTCATTAATAATTTTCCTTCCGATAGAACAACATACTATTAAATTAAGTCTTACTTTTTCATGCAACAATATTTATTTCAACCTTTATTTGGTACCGGATATATTATATCTTTGTTTTATTCGATAAGAAACTTTAAATACTTACAACAAGATAATTTGTCTACTGTTATAATATAATCTGGGGGTTGAAATGAAGAAAGTTTTAATTCTTTTTACATTATTAACATCAGTCACTTTTTCACAGCAGTTCATTCTCAAAGGAAAAGTTACTGATAGACCTACATCATCGCCGTTGAGTTATTCGAACATTCGTATCGTCGGAACAACATTAGGTACAGCAACAAATTTTGAAGGTAATTTCGAGCTTAAATTAAAGAGAGGTAATTATAAATTAATTGCTTCTTTCATAGGTTATAAATCAGATACAATTTCTGTAACACTTGAATCAAATAAATCCATAAATTTTTTGCTCGAACCGGTTCAAGTTAATTTACAGGAGATAACTGTCTTCCCGGGAGAAAATCCGGCATTAGAGATAATTCGCAGAGCTATTAATTCCAAACATGAACGCAATAATAAACTTAATACTTACGAATTCCATGCTTATACAAAGGGGCTTGTTAAAACAACAAAGGACTTTTCAACAAGAAACAATAGCGCAAGTTTGTCAATAGGCACACAAGATACCGGTAAACTTAAGATCAGCGGTATAATTGAAAACGAAAGCAAAGGTTACTTTAAAAAGCCAAATAATTACAAAGATGAAATTATTGCAAGAAAGCAAAGCGCAAATACACCATCGTCGGTTAATATTCTTACCGGTGGCAGAATTATTCAAAATTTTTATACTGATGATATACAATTTTTCAATCGTCCATTGCCAAGTCCAATCTCCGATGATGCAATTGACTACTATGATTATTTAATCGAAGATACTCTTGCAATGGATAACAAAAATGTTTTCCAAATTCATGTTGAACCGATAAAAAAAACAGATCCCGGTTTTGTGGGAAAAATATTTATTTCGGATGATCAATTTTCTTTGGTTAAAATAGATGTGAACTTAAATGACGCCGCTAATCCCGGCAGAATCTTTGACAGAGTAAATATTTTTCAGCAATACACACCATATGAAAATAATATTTATATGCCTGTTGATTACAGAATCTTTGCCGACGGAAATTTTATCGGTGTATTTAAATTCGGCTTTGAGCTGAACACAATCTTTTATGATTATAAAATCAATCCGCAAATTGACGATGACTATTTTGGAATGGCAATCATAAAAGTTTTATCCGATGCCGACAAGAAAGACTCTACTTACTGGAAATCCACACAAACAATTTCAAACACGAACGAAGAACTTGACGCTTACAAAAGAATAGATAGTCTTGAATCTTTACCTAAAACATTTTGGGATAATTTTTCATTGTTATCCTCCAGCATAAACGTAAGCGACAATTTTTCCATTACCGGACCGCTTGGACTTTATTCTTTCAATCCGATTGAAGGACATACTTTAAACTTTGGCGCTAATATTTCCCAAGAAGCAGATAAGAGACTTAATTCCCGAATTGATTTCTCATACGGGTTCAACGATCAAAGATTCAAAACTGATTTTTCCTCAACTTATTTTATGGGTGAGTACAGAACTCACTCTATTACCGTAAATGCATTTACAAGATTAACCGAGCTTTTTGGCGAATCAATTCGTTATAATAAACTCACCTCTACTCTTTCTAATCTATTAGGTAAATATGATTTCAAAGATTACTACTATACAAAAGGATTTTCTGTAAAACTTTGGAGTGAAGTTTTTCCAATATTAAGATTGTCTTTGGGAATACTTAACAGGACAGATAACAACGCTTACAACAACTCCGATTTCTCTATTTTTAATCAAGGGAAAAAATACAATATCAATAAAACAATTTATGAAACAAGGATAAACGCCTTTACCGCCGGATTTCAACTTGATTTCAGAAAATACATTGAAGACGGATATTTTAGAAGAAGAACATCACAAGGAAATTTTGCAGCTATTCTTTACGGGGAAATGCTTTTAAGTAATACAGGCACACTTAATAGCAGTCTCGATTTCCAATCATACAAACTAACACTCAGCGGTTTCATACCAACATTCAAATCTGCAAATATGAATTTTGTTCTTAGTGGAATTTACTCTGACGGTCCGGTTCCATTTCAAATGATGTACTCATTACCGGGAAATATCGAAAGCGCAAGTCAATCGTACACGATGCGAACATTAAGAGTTGGGGAAGTTTTCGGAGATCGAGTTTTAGCTCTCTCAATCGAACAAAATTTTAACGATGAGATCTTTAGAATGTTTAATCTTTCATTTTTAATAAACTTACAAATCAACCTAAGTATGCATTTCAATGCTGTACTGGTTGAAGTCTCTCCAAAAAGTAAATCAATATTTCCAAACGGTAACGGTTTCCTTTTTAACGAATTTAAATCTCCTTTTTATGAAATCGGTTTTGGCCTTGGGCAGGCTCTTTTTCCTTTCCGATTAGAATTTACATGGAAACTGAATTATCTTGGGACAAATAATTTTGTCTTTGGAATTAACACACCAATGCTTTGAAGGTAAGGGTTAAAATGAAAAAAATATTTTTTGTTATTGCCTCATTAATACTTTCAACAAGAATTTCAGCTCAAGAAATTACTGTCAATAAAATTGAACCGCCGAACTGGTGGGTGGGCATGAAAACAAATAAGATCCAATTAATGATTTATGGAAAAAACTTAAATAATATTTCTGCTGAGTTTAGGGACAAAAACATTAAGGTTGTTAGTGTTAAGAAAATCGCAAACCCAGATTATGCTTTCATAGACATCGAAATTACTAATGATATCAAACCAAAAGATTATGAACTTATCCTCTCTCACGGGAAAGAAAAAGCTTCCGTTAAATTTCCAATTCTTAAAAGAGAAAGCGATAAAAAACGTTTTCAGGGGTTTTCGAGCAAGGATGTAATTTATTTGATAATGCCGGATCGATTTGCGAATGGAGATCCTTCAAACGATTCTATACCTGGTTATTCCGATTATATGAATAGAATTCCGGATCAGAAACGCGCCGGTGGAGATATTCAAGGAATGATTGATAAACTAGATTATCTAAAAGATCTTGGTATAACAACAATCTGGCCTACTCCGCTTGTTGAAAATAACACCTTTCGTTCTTACCACGGTTATGCAGCAACAGATTTTTACAAAATTGATCCGCGCCTCGGGACAAACGAACTTTACAAAACATTTGTGAGCGAAGCTCATAAACGCAACATAAAAATAATTCTTGATCATGTTTCAAATCATTTTAGCGATGATCATGTCTGGATGAAAAATCCGCCCACTCCGGATTGGACAAATGGAACAAAAGAAAATCATCTCAGCGCTAATCATAATAAAATGATCTTTACGGATATTCATGCAGATAGTACAATAATAAAACAAGTTGAGCGCGGATGGTTTGTTGACTCAATGCCGGATTTGAATCAAGAAAATCCGTTTGTTGCTAATTATATAATTCAAAATACAATTTGGTGGATCGAATATACCGGCCTTGATGGTGTTCGCGAAGACACCTATCCTTATAACAATCAAAAATTTATGGCACACTGGGGAAAAGTATTACTTAACGAATATCCAATTATTAATATAGTTGGCGAAGTTATGACTGGTGAAACGGATTTTCTTGCGGGTTATCAAAAAGATACTTTTCTGCCGAGAGGATTAAATACATATTTACCTGCATTAACGGATTTTGCCTTGCGTGATGTATTGATCGGTTACTTACAGAATAGGAGCAGCCTTTATAATATTTTCAGCGTTATAGCAAAAGATTTTTTATATAAAGATCCGGGCAACTTGGTTACATTTGCCGATAACCACGATCTTACACGTATAATGTTTTTAGCAAAAGGAAATATTGCCAAAGCAAAAATTGTTTATACTATTCTTTTTACTACAAGAGGGATTCCGCAAATATTTTACGGGTCAGAGATTGGTCTTGTGGGCGCAGAAGGTGACGGAAAATTACGTGTCCCCTTCCCGGGCGGATTTCCGAACGATAAGCGCAATGCGTTTACTTTAACCGGCAGAACAACGGAGGAAAATAATTTCTTTAATTTCTTGCAGGACTTAATTCGGCTTCGTAAAAAATATCATGCTCTTTCCGAAGGAAAACTTACGCACTTTCCTCCGGTGAATGATGTATATGTATATTTTAGAACGCTTGGAACTGAAAAAATTATGGTAATTGTAAATAATAACAATTCATCAACTAATGTTGATTTGAAGATGATGAAAAATTTGATTACTGAAAAATCAAATGTTTTTAATTTGCGAACTGGAGAGAAAATTAACCTTGATTCTAATTTATCTTTGAAAATAAATCCGCTATGTGCAGAGATTTTCAAAGTAAGCGATTAAAAATGTTTTTCTATAGTTCTGTTCTAAATTTAATGAGCCCCGCCCTTAAACATTAATTCTCCGGCTGTGGCTTTCAATTTTAAATAATTCTGTTTAGGCGGCAGCGGACAAGTAGCATATTTAGTAAACACGCAAGGCGGATTAAATGCTTTATTGAAATCCAAAATAATTTTTCCTGTAGAATCATTTTTATTAACATAAATAAATCTTCCCGCTCCGTAAGTTTCTTCCCCACTTGTTTCATCGGCAAAAAGAATAAAGTACTGATCACCTTCTTCAAGGGCATCAAGCTTAAATTGTCTTCCGTCTTTTGTAAAGACTAATGCGCCGGGAGAAATATTTTCTTCGGTCATTCCAAGGATATTGGTTATTTCTAATTTTTTAGGCGGGTCATATTTTTCTAATTCCGCTTCAAATCTCCAATCTGAATTGATCGGATATGTATCTATTCCCTTAAAAGATTTTACAAGTGAACTTTCCAGGTCGCGCAATCTAATTCCATATTTATCACCGCGCTTTATTACAAACCATCTTAATGAATTGTATTCTAAAATCGTTGCACCTTGAATATCGTTTTTAAGATCGGCAGTTGTAACAAATTTTCCATCACTCTTAACTTCAATTCCTTTATTAACTCTCAGTGTTACAACTGAATCTTTCAGAGAAAGCGTTCCAATAAAAGCGGGAGCTTTTCCTTCAGGAAAAATAATATCGTTAGTTTTATCGCTGCCAAATTTATTTACACCTTCATTAAGCCAGAATAGACCGGCAAGATTTAACCATCCGTTTTCTTTTTTCAAATTATCAATTCGTTTATTGTGCCAATCTTTAATTTCCTGAATATACTTTGCGTCCCCTTTTTCTTCTAACGATTTATGACATGATGCAATCAATGAAATAAAAATAAGTGACAATAGAATTTTTATAGACTTGCCCATTAAATGTCCTTTTTTCTTTTTTGACTTAATTATTACAGCGCGATGTTACAAAAGAAATTCTTTACAACCAAAAATGAGTTGTAATTCCAGAACGTAAAAATCAGATGTGCTGGATTTAATCAATATTTGATTAGTCCAAATAAAATATCTCTCTTTTAAAAGAAAAGTTTCGTTAAAATTAGATAGGATTTTTTTATATTGGATATCGAATCCAAGAGCCGATTTTATTAAGGATGGAAATGACAAAGAAAAAGAAAGATGGATTAAAGAAAGCGGGAAATAAATATAAGAAAGAGAATAGGTCCCTTAAAAAAGCAATCAAACCTCCTACCTTAAAAGAATTATTTGATTATACCTCAGAATATTTCGATACGATTTTTGAAAATGCTACTATCGGAATTGCAATATTAGATCCGATTGGTAAAATCTTAAAAGTTAATCCATTTATAATTAAAACACTTGGCTATACAAACGAAGAGATCCTTAAAATGGAAATAGCGGATTTTTCTCATCCGCACGACATAGTAGAAAGCAACAAATTACTTAATAAGCTTATTGCGGGAGAACAAAATTATTATCAAATAAATAAACGGTACCTTGCTAAGGATGGAAAAATTATTCATGCTCATATTACTGCAACTCGCATTAATAATAATAAATCGAAAAATATTATTGTAATGCTTGAAAACGTAACCGAGCACAAAAAAATCACCAGCAAGTTAACGTCGGAACAAACTCTATTTTTAACATTACTTGAAAACATTCCTGATAGTATTTATTTCAAAGATATCGAAAGCCGTTTCATAAAAGTGAACGATGCAAAAGCAAAAAAACATGGCTTAAAACCCGAACAGTTACTCGGTAAAACTGATTTTGATATATTCGACCATGCCCATGCCTCAAGATCATTCAATGATGAACAATTAATTATTAAAACCGGCAAACCTATTATTGGCAAAGAAGAAAGAGAAGATTGGCCTGATGGAAGAACTCTATGGATTTCTGCAACTAAAATGCCCCTTTATGATTCAGAGGGAAAATTAATAGGTACGTTTGGAATATCGCGGGATATAACTCAAACAAAAATGAGTCAGGATTTAGTTAAAGAAAGTGAACAGTTATATCATGCACTTTTTGAAGGTTCAGACGATGGGATGTTTTTCGTTTCTGAAAATATTATTCTTGATTGTAATCAAGCTGTCTTAGATATTTTTAAATGTGATCGAAATTTTATTGTTGGTCACCCGCCATCCGATTTTTCTCCGGAAGTTCAACCCGACGGCAGAAATTCTTATGAGTCAGCCAGCGACAAAATAATGAAAGCATTTAATGGTGAGCCACAGCGTTTCTATTGGCAGCATAAAAGACCGGATGGTTCGCTGATTGATTGTGAGATTTCATTAAAAGCAATTACTATAGGCGGAAAAGGAATTATCCAAGCAACGATGCGTGATCTTACAGATAAAATTCGCGCAGATAAAATTAGAGATGCTCTTTTCCAAATCTCCGAAGCTGCTTACACTGCCTCCGATATGTTTACCCTTTATAAAAGAATCCACGAAGAAATTGGCAAATTGATGTCTGTGAAAAATATTTATATAGCTCTTTACGATGATAAATCCGATATGATTTCGTTTCCATATTTTGTTGACGAATTTGATCCGCCGCAGCCGCCGAAAAAACCGGGTAAAGGATTAACCGAATATATTCTAAGGAGAGGCGAAGCAAGTCTTATCACTTCTCAAAGAGATTTAGAATTAAGAAAATTAGGTGAAACGGAATTGATTGGTGCGCCGTCTGCTATATGGTTAGGTGTGCCGCTCAAACTTAGCGGTAAAACCATAGGCGTGTTGGTGGTTCAAGATTACGAAAATGAAAAGGTATATGGTGAAGATGAAATGCAATTATTAATATTCGTTGCAGAACAGATTGCCCAAGTAATTGAGAGAAAAAGAAATTCTGATGCAATTAAGAAATATGCCGATGAGTTAAAACAATTAAATTCTACCAAAGATAAATTTTTCTCAATTATTGCACACGATCTTAAGAATCCGTTCATCACAATCCTCGGGTTCTCAGATTTACTTCATACAGATTATGCCGAACTAACTGATGAAGAACGGTTATTTTACATTGATGAAATGAAAAAGTCCGCAGAGATTTCCCACAGCCTTCTACAAAATTTACTGCAATGGTCCCGTTCTCAAACCGGGCGAATCGAATTCAATCCGCTCAAACTCAATCTTTTCAATATTATAAATGATAATATCGAACTTCTAAAAACCTCAGCAGAAAAGAAACAGATTAGTATAGAACATAATATTCATAAAGATATTAATGTGCTGGCAGATGAAGATATGCTTAATACAATAATAAGAAACCTCATAACTAATGCTATCAAATTTACGAACAAAGGCGGATTGATTACTGTTAATGCCGTTCATACATACGATCTTGTCGAGATAACAATTGCCGATAACGGTGTTGGAATGAATGAATCGGTAAGAAATAATTTATTTAAGCTGGATTCCGCTCACTCTACGTCTGGAACAGGAAATGAAACCGGTACCGGACTAGGATTAATGCTCTGCAAAGAATTTATCGAAAAAAATGGCGGTACTATCCGTGTAGAAAGTGAAGAAAATATGGGCAGCAAATTTATATTTACCCTGCCAATAGAATAGTTGTTCCCTCTTTAGTAGATCTATTTCCAAATTAACTATACTGATTATTTAAATTTCTTCTTTCAGTTATATTAAACTATTGTTAGGAAGTGTTCTAAAGTTCGAACATAAGCCTCAAATAGCCGTAACGGGAATTAGTAGATACCTCTCTTGAAATATTCCTGCTCATTGTCTCGCGGAAAAACAGATCGAATACAAAATTGCGATACGGTTCATATCTGACATTAAAAGTAAAAATATTTTGATTAATTCTTTCGCCGTCTAAAAAATCAATCCGCATAGGATCAATATTATCGCGATGAGAAACAAAAGCATCTCCGCCTGCATTAAAAACTAAATTGCTCTGTGAATCATAAAAGTTTTGTCCGTGACGAATATATTGGTAATCAAAATTGAATCTGATCTTCTCATCAAAATTATATGCAATCTGCAGAAATATTTCATCGGAGTTCGGACCGATGTGATGACCAAGCAGTTGATTGAAGGCTGTATAAGAGTTTTTCGGATTTATATGTGAATAGACATACGGCCGAATTCTAGTGTACTCAAAAATAAGAGACAGATCGTCAATAGAAAATGGTGAATACCAAAAAGCTCCTATCTGATAACCGGTTTTATTTATATAACTGGAAAAGTCTTGTAGATTTCCTAAAGGATTATCATCCAGAAAATATGTTAACTGAAATTCTAAATTCTTAAAACAATTTGTCTGCAGATCCAACCATAGCGCGCCGTTGTCTCTATCCTGTAAAGACATTTCCTCAAATTTATAAAATGCAAGAGGATTTAAATATGCCAGATCAATTCCTCGGCTGGAGTATATTATATCTTCCCCAAGTCCAAAATCTAAAAAATCTTTGAAGTGAAGTTTGAAGCGGTTTAATGCTATTAACTTTGTAAAATTTTGGGATCTGTCTGCGTTGAACTCGCCTACAGTTGAAGCATGTAAAGATGTAAAGCTGAAAATTCCGTAATTAAAATTTATTCTAAAAAAATCAAGCAAAGGATGATCACCGGATAAGACCAATTTACTTTCGTAGCCGTAACCAAATTTTATTTTCTCCCGACCGATTTGAAATGCAAGCGACATATCTTTTACGGGTTCGGTATAATAACGCAAATATCCTTCTGTAAAATCATAGTTGCTTATGTTTTCAATGTTTTCAACAAATTTGAAATTATATTTAAGTCGCGGCTCAAGTATTGGCGCAAAATCTTGCGACCCGCTTACTCCGCCTTTTTGGACTGTTAAACTATAACCAAGTTTCTCGAATAGAGTTCCCCTAAAACGAAAGCCAATATCATAAAGCCATGAATTATTTATATACGGTTTTAAATTTTGACCGTACACCGCTCTTCCCAAAACATTCAAAAAATAGTTAACACCCTCGCTGCGGTACGCATAAACATATTTTATTTTATCTGAAAAAATATCGCTATTGCTCTTCGAAAATCCCGCCTGTTCTCCAAAAAATTGGTATGTGTTCGTGCTATCGGCTAAGTCATCGTAAAATTCATTCTGAAATTTCTTGAGTATTTTTTTTTCGGTAACGCTTAAATCAGCCGACAAAGAATCAATGCATTCAAGATTTTTTTTTATTTCTGCCCGCGACATATTCGGGCTGTCATCGTGAATATTTACCGGTAAATTTTTGACCTTCATCTCTTTAAGAAAAACATAGACTTGATGATCTAACGGAACATTTTCCTGCTGGGAGAAAGAGTAAGAAGTAAGGAGTAAGAAATACGTAGTAAGTAGAACTGTAAAGAATATTTTAACGTTATTTATTTCCATGATTAAGCATCTACATTTTTAGGTGCAAGAAATTTATTAAATAAAAGTAATCCGATAATTGTAGCTACTCCAATAGAAGCAAAGATCAACCATAACATTGTTGGATTATGCAAATTATCTACAAAGTGAACATACAATTTTGCGCCTAGCACTCCGCCTATTCCACTTCCTATCACTCCATATAAAAATGAATAGCCAAGATAAAGTGCTTTTTTATCCTCCGGTGCAATCAATCCGACATAACTTATAAACTTCGGATGAGCAGTCATTTCTCCTATCGAAAAAATAAAAATACCCGCAATGAAAACGAACGGATGAGTTGATATCGCCAATATTGCAATTCCAATGGTTCCTAAACAAATTCCTGTGATCATTGTGGGCAAAGCTTTTGTTTTCTTTACAATTTTTGAAATAAGAAGTTGAAGAAGAATTATCGTGCCCGCGTTAATAACAGTTACATGCTCAACATCAAAATGCCAATCCGGTTTTGAAACGAATAAACCCAGAATAGAATTAACAAAATTATTTATAGGTGTTTTATCAACATAATCTTTGAAATACCATAGAACCGAATCAAACTGCTGGAAATATAAAATCCAAAAACCGGAATAGATTACAATCATCAGAATAAACCTGAAATCTTTTAGAACAAGCGCTGCTTCAGTTAAAACTTGGGAGAGCGGTTTTGAATTTGCCGGCCTATTTGGTTCTTTATAAACAAGAAGATTTAAAAGAAGAAGCGAGCCCGTTCCTACTGCGGCCATTACAAATACATACGAATAAGAAATTTGTTTTAACATCGGCACAAGTAATAACGGAAAGATGAATGCGCCGAGATTAATTGACCAATAATAAATCCCGAATGCTAAAGTTGAATTTGATTTATCAGTAACGCGCGCAATCGTTCCGGAGATGATCGGCTTAAATGTTCCTGCACCGACAACCATAAATATCAAACTTGCAAAGACAAGAACATATGAAGTCATAAATCCGGTGAGCAAATAGCCCAAACTCATAACAGCAAAAGCAAAAACTAAAGTTGCACGGTAACCGAAGCGGTCTGCAATTGCACCTGCAACTATTGGAAGTAAATATAGCAGCGGCTGGAATGTGCTTGTAATTACGCCGACACTTTCTTTAGAAAAACCCAAACCACCTTCTGCAACACTTAGAACAAGATAAACCGAAAGAATTGATCTTACTCCATAATAAGAACCGCGTTCAAAAAATTCCATTGTGATAACTGTCCAGAAATTTTTAGGGAACGAGCGGAATATTGATTTTTTTACTTCTGCGGCCTCAGTCATTGGCAACTCAAGTTTAATTGTAGTTTGACTAATTAATAAATTTTCATCTTTAAGTTAAAACTATATTTTGAAATTTGCTGAAGGGAAATTAAAAGAAGATCGCTTGCTTGATTGTTTGAATGATTGAGAAATTGTGTTTTTTTACTCAAAAAGAATTTCAAACTTTTTCCAACCAATCCAACAAACCATTTATAAAAGTGAGAGGATGCGGCGGGCAGCCGGGAATATAAAGGTCAATCTTATTTTCTTCGAGGAATTTTCTTTGAATCTCATCCGAGTTTTGAAAGATACCGCCCGAGATTGCACATGCGCCAAAAAGAATAATTATTTTAGGATTCGGGACAGCATCATAGCAAATATCTATAGCCTTTGACATGTTTTGTGTGAGTGGGCCTGTGATAACAATGCCGTCTGCATGTCTTGGTGATGCGACAAATTCAATTCCGTATCTGCCTATATCAAAGTTAACATTGCTCAATGCGTTCAGTTCAAGTTCGCAGCCATTACATCCACCGGCTGATATTTGCCGAAGCTTCAAAGATTTACCAAAATATTTTCTAATCTTTTCAGATGCTTTTTCCGGAGAAATAGATTTTGTTTCTTTCGTTACTATTAACTTTTCTCTTCTATCTGCTGTGGTGTGATAATTATTTGTAAAGTGAATAATTTTTTCCGGACAAGTTTCTTCGCAGAGGGGACAGAAAACACATAAGCCCAAATCAATTTTTACAGGATTTAATTTGATCGCGCTTGTCGGACATACATCCGCACATTTTGTACAACCATTAGAGCAAGTTTTGTCTTCTATGTTCGGTAATCCTCGAAACAGTTCCGGCAACGATACATTTCTTATGTCGTGAACTATTGGATCGCCCTGAAGTATTCTTATTTTTATTGCGTCATTCATAACAATGTCTTTTTACTTTGTCATACCCGTGTAAACGGGGTATCCATTAATACTTTTTTTTAGATTCCCGCTTTCGCGGGAATGACATTTACACATTCTATTGTCATTCTGAATCCCGACTAGATCGGGATGAAGAATCTTATTAGCAGATTCTTCAGTCGCTCCGCTTCCTCAGAATGATACTAACATTACAAATCATGCCCTGCATATGACAAATCAAAACTTTTATTGCACAGCGGGAAATCTGAAATTGCCGTTTCACGTAAAGCCAAACTTAAGCCGTACCAATTATTAAACGACGGGTCTTTGATTTTGTACTTCGACAAATTTCCGTCCCTATCTGTAAATACAGCGTGAACAATTTCTCCCCGCCAGCCTTCAACAATTGAAATTACTCCGGAATTTGCAGAAACGTCTCCAATCTCAGATTTGTTTTCTCCTTGAGGAAGATTTTCAATCTGGTCGAAAATAAACCGTAATGCTTCATCAATTTCTAATGCGCGTAAACGGGCACGTGCAAAAACATCGCCGGTTGATAATGTAATCATAGAAACTGGATTATAACGATAAGCGCTGTATGGAAAATGAATTCTTGCATCTTCTTCAAGTCCTGACGAGCGGGCGGCTAAACCAACTAGACCCACATTTTGAGCGAGATCTTTTTTTACTATTCCGGTTTCTTCAAGTCTCGATAATGCCCCAACCGACGAGAATAAATATTCATTGATCTGTTGAACATCCTTTTGAACAATCTTAAGATTATTTACTACTGTATTTATTATTTCATCATTAAGATCGAACCGTACGCCGCCGTAAATAAATAATCCCCGTCCGGATCTTGATCCGCATATTGAGGCAAGACTATTAATAGCAAGTGTACGCAGCCTTCCGTATGAGGAGGCAGGCAATGCAAATCCGATATCATTAGCTATACCGCCAAGTCCTGATAAATGCATTGCAATTCTTTCTATCTCGGAAGCAATGGTTCGAACAACCTCAGCGCGTAAACTCAACTGCGTATGTGATAGACATTCGATTGCATTGCAGTGAGCAAATGTGTGCCCGATAGTTGTATCGCCGGCAATTGATTCAGATAAAATTATTCGCTGATTAGGGTTTGTTTGAAGAAAAAGTTTTTCAACTCCCCTGTGTTGATATCCTAAATTAATTTCGAGATTATAAACGAGTTCGCCGTGGCATTGAAATCTGAAATGCCCCGGTTCAATAATTCCCGCATGAATTGGTCCAACTGCAACTTCGTGGACTTCTTCACCTTCCAGCTTGAAAAATTTATAGGGCTTATTCTCTAGTATTACATTCTGTTTTCTTACCGGTCTCGGCCATGGATGATTGACCGGTACATATCCATAATTTTCCGAAAGCTCGCATTCAAAATAATGTGTCTGCGGAAAATCATTTGCCCAGCTTTCGAATTCTAGTTTACCTTTACTAAAATCGCCGCCTACAATACCAATCATTGATGAACCTGAATCCGAGAGAACAGCGATAATTTTTTGAGGATCGTTTTTATCAATTGGGGTAAGCGCAATCATTCTATTTCCATTTTGCATTAACACAGCAACGGTATTTCGAAATTCATCTTTTCCTAAAAAATGAATTGCGTCAATGTTGAATAACTGATTGTTCTGAACTTCGAGCAATTTCATAAACTCATACCAAAATCTTTTGTGATGTTAATTATATTTTTATATAAAATATCCGGTGAAGCGATCGCTATCGTGGCCAACAAAATCAATAAGACAATTACAATAAAATGAATAAGTTCAAATTTTTCTGTTTCAGTTTGAGGGTTTTCATCCTCTCCTTTTTGATAGAGCATGTTAAAAATAATTTTCCCCATATTTATAAATATGAATAGCATGAAGAACATCACGATAGCAAGCAAATACGGTTTGTCGGGAAAAAGAATTCCTTCAAAGATTTTTATCTCACTAAAAAATATCCCGGAAGGAGGAATCCCGGAAATTGATAAAAAGGCAAGAAGAAAAAGCCATCCGGTTTTGGGAATCCTTGTTAATACAGAATGCACTTTTCCAACTTCACGCGATTTATAACTACGATGAATATTTCCTGCCGTAAGAAAGAGAACAACTTTTGCGATCGAATTATAAAATGCATGATACATCGCTCCGATAAATGCCAAACCTCCAACTCCCAGGCCTAATGAAATAAGTCCAAGATGCTCAACGCTTGAATACGCAAGCATCCGCTTGTAATTATTTACTTTGAACATAAATAAGAAAGCAACAAAGAGTGACAATAACGCACCGATGATGAGCAGGATTTTCGCAAACTCATAAGAAGATGTAGGACGAATGATTTGAAAAATTCTCATCACACCGAGTAGCGCAGTTAAACGCAGCGAGCCGGACATCAATGCAGCAATTGGACTTGGTGCATTGCTTGTTGCGTCAATATCTCCGGAATGCATTGGTGCAATTCCAATTTTTGTGCTGAGTCCGACAAAGATAAAAATGAAACTCGCTTTCAACCAAATTGGATTTAACTGAGCTGCATTACGAACAAACTCCCAGAAAAATAATTGTTTTCCTTCAAGTCCGGTTCCTTTTGCGGAAAGCGTTAATAATAATATTCCGATGAACGCAAATGCTATTCCTACAGAAACTAAGAATAAATATTTCCACATTGCCTCAAGAGATTCTTCATTACGATAAAAATAGATCAGCGGGGCAACGCTTAATGTTGTTGCTTCCGAGGCGACCCAATACATTCCAAAATGATTACTTAGCATAGCAGCCGAATTTGCGGTTAAATAAAAATTAATAAGTAAGAAATAGTATTTTTTCCCTTCTTCGGCTTTAGGCATTACCGGTCTTTTCAAATAAGAAAAAGAAACAAGTACAACCCAGAAATAAACATTCGAAAGGATTAAAAGAAAAAATTTACTAAGGGAATCAACACTAAAAAAAGTTGGCAGTTGCGTATGATAAAGTCCGAGAAAAACTAATAATGATAAACCAAGATGTAACACCGCAACAGTTAGAGAAATACTGTACTGTATTCGCAAATCTTTTACGAAGTAGCAAAATCCGGCGGTCAGCAATGGAAGTAATATAAAAATGGAAAATTCGAGCATCAGTCTTTCAACCTCCCGAGATCCGTTACCTCAAATCCTTCAAAAGTATTGCTGATTCTATTCAATGCAATACCCATTAAGAATACAACCACGAATACATCAAGCAATGTTCCTAACTCTATCATCATCGGAAGTTCGGAAGCTACAGCAGTGCCGAATAAAAATATTCCGTTTTCCAAAATTAAAAATCCGCAGACATGAACTATTAATTTTTTTCTAAACATAATTATGTATATGCCGATTACTATCGCCGAGAAACCGGATGCAAATGGAATTACGTCCAATTCTGTACTCTTTGAAAGAATGTTTGATGCAAGAAAGATGACAATCATTGACGCAATAACAATTGGCAGAAATACCATCTGTTGTATTGTGGGTTCAATCCGTCTTTTAATATCGAGATCGAGAATGATCTTGTTAATGTAACGCGGTATGAGAAAAACTTTTACTAGCAGAAGTGTTGCGGGAAGAATTATTCCGAAGATTGAAAAATGATAAATGAATGGAATCATTAACAAAATAGCTAATATTACTCCCTGCACACGTAAAACAGTAACATATGCTTTCACACGTGAAGTAACAACTACGTAAAACAACGACAAACAAAAAAGTATGCTTAAAACATTTTCCATAAATCAACACCGTTTATCTTTGATTCCCGCTTGAGTTTACTCCGCACTTAATGCGGGGCGGAAATGGCAATCTTTCTTTTATGTCATACTCGCGAAAGCGAGTATCCATTTGCTATATAATTTCTTCATACAAGTCTTTCCACTCCGGATTCATTTTTACAATTAATTCGATTTTCCATTTTCGTAACCATTTCTTCATTGCCTTTTCACGCTTTATAGCTTCATTTATATCTAAGTGAATTTCATAGTACACAAGATTTTTTACATTATATTTTTTTGTAAATCCTTCAATTATACCTTCTTTGTGCACAAATACTCTGCGGATCAAATCATTTGTTACACCAATATATAATGTACCGTTCTTTTTACTTGCTAGTATATAAACATAATACTGTTTCATATAACTATGGATTCCCGCTTACGCGGGAATGACATATGATTAATAACACTATTCTCATTTTGTAAAAGTATAAATCAGCAAATTCAATATTCCAATTGCAGTTGCAAACAATAAATACTGCGGAATATTTTTCATCCGATATCTCGAAGTTATTGTTTCTACAATTCCCAAGACAAAAGTGAGTCCTACACTTCCGGTAATAAAAATTATAATTCCAAGTAGATAGCTCTGTTTACTGAACGGATAGAAAAATGATATTTCAAGGACAGCATAGATGAATAGTTTTATATAACTCGAATATTGATAAAGAAATAAATCGAAACCGGAATTATCAAGTATCATAACCTCGTGAATCATAGTTAGCTCAAGATGAGTATTGGGATCGTCAACAGGCATTCTGGAACATTCCGTAACTGCAAGCATAAAAACAGAAATGGAACAGATCACAATAAAAACCTCATAGGAAATATTAGTGAGCTGGATCGAATGATAAATATCATATAGAGAAGTTAATCCGCTGATAAATGAGATACTTCCAATTGTAAAAAAGAAAATCGGTTCGGCAAATAATGCAAATGTTGCTTCCCGTGCTGCGCCCATTCCTTCAAATGAACTTCCGATATCCATTGCCGCTAATATTTGAAAAAATCTTGCTAATCCTAAAATATAAGCGAACAAAATTATATCACCGTTAAAACTTATGAGCGGCTTCCAAAATCCTACAGGAAGCATAGCTGCTGCAGTTATCAAAGTAACAAGATTGAGTATGGGAGAAATGCGACTGATAAAAGAAGAACTTTCTGCATTAATAGTCTCTTTCTTAAAGAGTCTCCCTAAATCATAGTAAGGTTGCCATATCGGCGCACCAATTCTTCCCGTTAAAATCGCTTTTTGTTTGTTTACCATTCCGGCAAACATAGGCGCAACGCCCAAGATTACAATTATCGAAATAATTCCTTGTAGAATTTCTATATCCATAAAAACGCTATCAAACTATAAATTGTTATGATGATTAAAATAAATGCGATGTAATAACGAACATCTGTCTGGCTTAAGAATTCGATTTTGCTAACCAGTAATCTCAAAAAGTTGAATAATGGTAAAATAATTTTGCTGTCAATAAAATCTTTTGAATGACTTTCAAACTTAGATGGTAGCGGGAATGCGGTTTCAGAAATTTCAACTTTCTTATGATAAACTAAAACAGATTTGGGAATTGTGTTCAACTCATCTGCAAACGATGAAGCGGTGTACTGCATTCGAGGATTAAGATTCTCATATCCGCAGCCCCAGGCAGGTGAAGTTCTTCTCCCGTATTTCTTTTCAAGTTTTATTTTTATCAGATACAAAACGAAAACACCAAGTGCAATGAATGAAAAAATTACAGTAAAGTAAAGCCAATCAATATTGACTAATGCCGAAGAAGAATTCTTTTTAACAAAACCGTTTGTGATAACTCTATTAATCACTTCAACAAAAGGTTGGGGATAAAATCCAATAACAATACAGAGCAAAGCTAAAATTCCAAGCGAACTGTTATCGTAAATGGAAGTGTGAAAATGTTTTACTTCTTGTCTTTCGCTTCCTAAAAAAATAATTGAATTTACCTTGGTAAAACAAGCAACGGCTAGACCGCCGACAAACGCTAAGCCGACTACAAACATCAACATAATAATTGGGTAATAATTTTTTAATTCATTCGCGGTCTTAAAAAAGCCGGTGTAAATAATAAACTCTGAAATAAATCCGTTGAACGGCGGAATACCGCTGATTGCAACCGAGCCGATCAGAAAAAATATTGCAATATATTTTGCACGGTGAACGAGTCCGCCCATCAACTCAATATTTCTTGTTCCAAGATTTTGACAAACAACACCGCTGCCTATGAACAAAAGACTTTTAAATATCGCATGATTCAATGTGTGCAGAAGCGCTCCGCCAAATCCAAGCACTTCTACTACCGGTAGATTATTTGCGGAACCGATAAATCCAATTCCAATCCCTATTCCAATAATTCCAATGTTTTCAATTGAGTGATAAGCAAGCAGCCGTTTTATATCATGCTGGGCAAGGGCGTACCATACTCCGAATATTGCGCTAATGATGCTAACGCTCAGTATTAACCAGCCGCACCATTCCGGAACAGGATTAAGAAACTGAAATGTTCTTAGTATTCCATAAATGCCCGTCTTAATCATAACACCGGAAAAAAAAGCGCTCAGAACGCTTGGCGCAATTGGATGAGCTTGCGGAAGCCAAAAATGAAACGGCATAAATCCCGCTTTAATTCCAAAACCAATAAAAGATAAAATGAAAATTATTGGAACTACAATCCCGGTTGAGAATGAAATATGATAATCACTGAAAAACCAGCTTCCCGTTAAATGATGAAGCAGAAAGAAAAAAATGTAAAGAACAAAAATTATTACGTGCGATGTAGCGAAATAGTAAAAACTACCTCGTTGAACTTCTTCTTTCTCTCTTTCTAAAACCATTGCAAGGTAGGCGGACATAGTCATCGCTTCCCAGCATATCAGAAAGAAAATTGCTTGATTGGCAATTACAAGGAACTGTGTTGATATAATAAGTATTAAATAAAAAATGATAAAATTTTTAATTGGCCGCTTTTGTTCGATATAGTGTTGAAGATATGAAAAGTTGTAAATGGTAATTGGAATTGCCACCAGCTGAACAATAAATAAAAAATAAATGCTCAATCCATCAAGACGAATGAAATTAGAAAAGATATTCCTAGATGAAACTACGGCAGAAGAAAAAAGCGTTGAAGATAAAGTTGAGATTAATCCAAGCGTTAATCCGGTGAGTAAAACTATATTTGTCGAGAATAATGCTTTACGCTCATTTTTCATTGAAAGAAAAACAATAGCAAGTAATTGAATTAAAAATGCAGTGTTAAACAAAACATTATGGGGGTCTATCAAATCGTTCATTGAGTTTTGTTTCTTGTCTCCTCAATCTTTTTTATAATGTCTAATATCTCTTTAAACTCAAGCCTGTTTTCCAATGCGAAACGAAACGTTTCTTTTGAAAGTAAAAAACTTAAATGGGCAATCAAGCTTAAATGCTGCTTAATTGTTTGAGAGATAAGTAGAATTAAAGTATGAACCGGTTTGCCGTCAATTGATTTTAAGTCAAGTGGCTTATTTGCGAAGAAAAAATTAATGAGCGGTTTGTCCTTCCCAACCATAAGTGGTACACGCGGATGCGGTAAACTAATTCCGTTTCCTATTGCAGTGCTCATCATTGATTCTCTGCTTTTCAAAAGCTGAATAATTATTTCACGATCAACGTTTTTTTCAAAATTAATTTGAGAAACCATCTGTTCTATATAAGAAGATTCATTTAACTCGCATTTATAATGAAATGATTCTTTACCAAGCAAAGTGCTAACGGTTTCTATATGGTACTCGCTCAATTTTTGATGCCCGGAAACATTTATTGGAAAGTTCCGGCCTAACGCCCATTCAATAATTTGCTGCTTATTAAATACAACTTTATCATGAAGAAATTGAAAGGGAATCTCTTTCTTCTTTATTAAATGTTGTACTTCTTTCTCCGGAAGCATGAGTAGATGGGAAATATCTTTTGTGTTTAGATCCATTTATTTTTCTACAATTTGTTATCTGTTATTTCCCCGGATTCCTGTTGGAATTTATCCCGTATTTGAAGCGGGACGGGAATAATACTTTCGGTTTTTTGTTATACTCGCGAGAGTGAGTATCTGCATGTTTATTTTTTTCTGAACCTTTTTCAGAATGACTCCTTAAACTAATCATTCTTCATCTCTCTTTTAACCGTAGGAACAAAATCTTTCGGTCTGCCTAATTTTGGTAATCCAAGAATTTCTCTTGCGTGATCAAGGGCGTCATCTATGTTCCCAAAAATGTTTTCTTCGCCGTAAAGATCGAAAAGTCCGGCTTGAGTCATCGCATACAATGGTTGAGTATGAACCCCGGAGAGAATCATATGTGTTTTGTGTTTTTTAGCATCATAATAAAAATCTTTTAATGTCTGAAGTCCTGTTGCATCTACAGCCGGCACATTGCGCATTCGAATGATTCTAACTTTCGGCGGGTCCTCAATCTCAAGCATTTCATCTTTGAATTTCTTTGCTGCACCAAAAAAGAAAGGTCCGTTAATTTCAAACACTTCAACACCTACCGGAATCTGTTTCTTGTCAATTGCATTTGGATCCGGTTTCTCTTCTTCATCCTCAAGTTCTCTTGTAATAACGCTAACGTTCGAAACTTCTGCCATACGTTTCATAAATAGTAATACTGCCAGCACCATTCCTATCTCAATTGCAATTGTCAGATCAAATATTACAGTTAGAAAAAAAGTTGTTAGTAACACGGCTACATCACTCTTCGGACTTTTTAACAATGATTTAAATGAATGCCATTCGCTCATATTGTAAGCAACGATAACAAGAATTGCCGCCAATGTAGCCATCGGAATTAATTTTGCGTAGTTGCCGAAGAACATCATTATAAGTAAAAGTGTAACCGCATGAATAACTCCAGCTACAGGAGTCCTCCCGCCGTTTTTAATATTTGTGGCGGTTCTCGCAATAGCTCCTGTTGCAGGTATTCCTCCAAAAATAGGAGTAACAATATTGGCTAATCCTTGCGCAACCAATTCCATGTTGCTTCTGTGCTTGCCTCCTACCATACCATCGGCAACAACTGCAGAAAGAAGAGATTCAATTGCAGCAAGCAGTGCAATTACTGTAGCCGGTCCGATTAAATCTCTTATCACGTTTAAATTTATTTGAAAATAACTCGGCGAAGGAAGATTAGCAGATATTTCTCCAAATCTGCTTCCTATTGTATCAACTGGTAATTTAAAAACTATTACTAAAACTGTAGTCACAATTATTGCAATTAAAGAGCCTGGAATCCGGTGAGTAAACCTTGGCCAGAAAATCATAATCGCTAAAGCAAGTAAAGCAATTCCAAACACATAATAATTTACTGTAGAATACGCTCCAAAATATGCTATCCATTTTTCGTGAAATTCTGAGGGCACTTTTTGAATTTGTAGCCCAAAAAAATCTTTTATCTGTGTTGAAAATATTAACAGAGCAATTCCGCTTGTAAAACCAACGACAACCGGATAAGGAATAAATTTTATTAATGAACCAAATTTGACCAAACCCATTATCACTAAAATTATTCCCGCCATAATAGTTGCGATTGCAAGTCCGGTTGTACCGTAATTTTGAACAATACCGTAAACTATTATGATGAAAGCTCCGGTAGGTCCGCCAATTTGTACACGGCTTCCGCCAAATGCCGAGATTATAAATCCAGCTATGATTGCCGTAATGATTCCCTTTTCCGGTGTTACCCCGCTTGCTATACCAAATGCAATTGCCAACGGTAGTGCAACTATACCCACAATTACACCGGCTGTTGCATCAGCAATAAATTGTTCCTTCGTATAATTTTTTAACGTTGTAAAAAGTTTTGGTTTAAGCATGATTACGCATATTTATTTTTTTGCGGTTCAGAAATAATTTTACCGCCACGAACGGTTGCACCAATTGCCAGACCGGCACTGATCAATATTAAATTTTTTATTATGTATTGACCTTCAAGCGTTGGCACAAACGGAAACATCTTGAATGTTTCTGCCGGAAAGAAAAATAACGGCGTAATTGTGCCGATCATCTGAAGAAATAATAAAAAAAGTGTTTCTCGGAGGAATACGTTAAAAAGTAATCCGAGTCCGATCAAAGTTTCCCACACCGCTAAAATAATAATTGAAACGGATGGCTGTACCAAACCAAATGTCATAACAGAAATGGTTTTTGTGGCTATTGCTTCGGCAGAACTTACGCCGTGAAAAAATTTTAAAAATCCAAACCAGAAAAAAATTATTCCCAGGCTAATTCGTAAATATTTGATTGCGTTATCTGCCATCCAAGTTGTGATCGGTTTATCGAATTTATAATAAAACTCTTCCTGAAATTTCATTTTTACTACTTTCTAGAATGTTGATAAAAATTGACGGACTAAATTTAAAATTAAATTAGGTTAGATGCAGAGACAAGAAATATTTAAAATAATAAAAAGCCGCCCGAAGGCGGCTCACTCTAATCGATAGTGATTCATACAGGAGAGGAATTTTATTTAACGAGATTCATTTTTATTGTTTGTAAATGCTGTCCTGCAAGTAACCGAGCAAAATAAATTCCGCTTGCTACTTTTTTACCTAACTGATTCATACCATCCCAGGTTGTTTGATAGGTGCCGGTATTGTATTCTTCATAATCAACCAGAGTTTTTACTAAGCTTCCTTTTATATCATATATTGCCAAATGTACCTTTTCTGATTGAGGAATTGAGAAACGAATATTAGTAGAAGGATTAAATGGATTAGGATAATTTTGATTTAACTGATAATTACTCGGCTTACCAGATAATCCATCAAGAACTCCGGTTACACCTACATGTTTATCACCATGACACTGTACACAATTCATTTGTGTCATTACATCATTGAAAAGACTTGAGCCGTGACATGATTGGCACTGAGTAACATGAGGATCTGTAACAAAAGTCGGAACAAATGTTTTAGCAAAGTGAGCATTTAATATTTCTGAAGTTTTAGCGGATATATCACCGGCAAGACGTGCGCATCTTTCTTTTCTTTCTGTATCTGTTACTTTTTTCTTTGCAATAGTACACCATTGGCTTACTGATGCGTGACATATTACGCTTCCACTGACACTTTGAGGTAATGCATTATTATATTTTTTGTCTTGATACTTTCCATCAAGGGCTGCCTGATTTGCTGCATTTGTGGGTAATGCTTGAGCAGAAGCCCAACCCCAAATTTCATTGATCAATTTTCCGGAATCAGCTTTTGTTGTTACCAAACTAATAATTGCAGCTGCACCATTTACAGCCCCGCATAATGTTCCCCAACCATTTCCTCCGCCGCGCCCGAAAAGCATTACTTCCATCGGCATATTAGCCCAGGGGTCTGGCATTATTTCCGTTAATGCCTGGGTGAACGCACCGAACACACCCGAACAGCAATCTTTATCGGAATAATACAGATGATGTGCCTTTAGTCTAACAACTTCGGGATCTAACGTTACATAAGGCCACGGCCATGTTGTAGTTTTTGGATTCGCAAGAATTTTTCCACCTGCTAATAGATCCAATCCAGCAACACCGATGACAGCACCAACTGCATATTTTGAACTGCTGGTCAAGAAATCTTTTCTGGTAATTTCATTAGACATATTTTTCTCCCTTCTATTATCCTTTTGTTTTAGAATTAAGTATTTGAATGACTTGAGTTAATCTTTCATCTGATGAATTAATTTGATGTGCCTTAACAAAGTAGCCGACTGAAAATTGTATATTACAATAGAGCCACAGTATTCCGAGTTCTACAAACAATTCATATTGATCAGATCTTTCGACCTTACCGCTCTCCAGTTCAGAAACCAGTTCGGGGCAAGGACAACCCTCTTCTTCCGGTTTCGTATTAATAATGCAATCAGCGTCTTCTCTTAGAAGTGTTAGAAATAGATCGAAAGCTTTATTCAGATTTTTAGTTTGTGTATAACAAACTATAAGTTTTTTTCTTGTGCATATATCAGCGGGAGCTTGTAGAAAAGAATTTTCTAACTCTGATAAAGCTAAAGAATAATTCCGGTTAAGAAAGTGGTAATTGCCCAACATTTCACTCATGGAATTAATTACACAAATTGCTTGCCATTTTTTAGAAGCGAATAAAGGTTTTTTTTGAAGTGTTTTGTTGGGGGAGCTTAAATAAAGTGTTGCATAAAATGCAACACTTTATGATAAAGGATTTTGTTGTAGCAAGTTAGTCGGATATAACAAAGTGTTGCAAATGCAACGTTTTAATTTTTGTTTTGATCCGCATTTTTAAGATAGCGCCAAATCGTTGTTCGGTCAACACCAAGAATTTTGGCAACAGCGGATTTATTCCATTTATTCTTTTCAAGTAAATCAAACAACTCTCTACTATTAATTTTGCCTAATGTTACTGTCTCTTCTTTGCATTTAATTTTTACACTATTACGTATTGACGGCGGTAGACAACATTTGCAAATTGAGTTTTCTCTTTTTGTTCTTACAAATGCATACTCGATTGCATTTTCAAACTCACGAACATTACCCGGCCAATCGTATTGCATCAACATATCCAGTGCATCAACATCTATATCAAGGATATTTTTTTTATAAATCAGATTAAATTTTTGGATGAAATGTTTTATCAAAAAAGTGATATCGTCTTTTCGGTTTCTTAGAGGCGGAACTTCGATGGGTATTACATTAAGGCGGAAGAATAAATCCTCCCTAAATTTTCCAGTGGTAAGCGCTTCTTTAATTTTAAGATTTGTCGCTGCAATTATTCTAACGTCAACTTTTCTTGTAACGGATTCTCCAACCCTTTCAAAAGCTCCTTCTTGAATAACGCGCAAAATTTGTGCTTGCATATTTAACGGCATCTCGGTGATTTCATCAAGGAAGATCGTTCCTTTATCGGCTAATTCAAAACGTCCGATTCTATCGCTAACGGCATCTGTAAACGCTCCTTTCACATGACCAAATAATTCACTTGCTAATAAATTATGCGGAAGTACGGAACAATTTACTTTTACAAACTTTTGTTCCCTCCGCCGGCTTGTTTCCTGAATTGCGTTTGCAATAAGTTCTTTCCCTGTCCCTGTTTCTCCTTGTATTAGAACAGAGGCATTCGAATTAGAAATTTCCTCAATCAATTCGAATATCTCCATCATAGACTTACTATACCCCACTATTCCATGATAATTCTTCGTCGAAAGATATTTGTCTATTTCTATCAAGTTTGTAATATCCCGGAATGATACTACCCCGCCTACTGGTTCGTTTTTGCTGTTTTTAAGAACTGTGGCATTAATTTTTACAGGAAATGATTTCAAATCGAAGCAATTATATTTTGATTCCAGATCGTAGATATTATTACCATTAAGAAGTGCTTTGGCGATTGGACAATCGGATTCGCACAAATTTGTGTTGAAAACATGTTTACATATTTTCCCTAAAACATCTTCGCGTTTATACCCGGAAATTTTTTCTGCTGCTGAATTAAAAAAATTTATTTTGAAATCCTTGTCTACGGTAAATAAACCTTCCGCAAGCGAGTCCAATATTTCATTCTGAAAATTTCTTTCCATAACGACTCAATTTAGTGAATGTTGCTATATATCAAATAAATCCCACCTAAAATTACTAGAATTCCGCATATTTTTTTTACCAAAAGAATTGTTTTTGATTCTTCGCTCCAGTTCAAATACTTCTGAACTTTTCCAGTCAACGTCCCCGCACCAACGATAACTGAACAATGCCCAATACCAAAAGCCAGAAGAAAAGTTACAGCAAGAAAATAATTTGTTCGTGCAGTTTGAAAAACAACCCCCAGCACCGGAGCCATATATGCAAACGTACAAGGTCCTAATGCCAAGCCGAAAAGCAATCCAAGAATTAATGCAGCTAACAATCCCTTTTTTTTTGTTTTTCTTAGTCCAGCATTATTCCAATCCAGCTTTATAATATCAAGAAGATAAAGCCCGACTAAAAAGAAAATTCCGGCTACAAGATAATTTCCAACTCCGCCAATATCTCCCATCAATCTTCCAAGCGATGCTGTTATAATTCCAATCAACGCAATTGTCATTAATATTCCGACAGAAAATACTAAAGAGATATTGAACGTTTTTCTAATAGAAATTTTCCCTTGCGAGTTTACAAAACCAACCACAAGCGGTATACTCGATAAATGACAAGGTGAGAGCAGAATTGACAATATACCCCAACCAAAAGAAGCAAGAATAGCAAGCCAGATTGCACCATTCATTGCTTCATATAAAGAATTAAAAATTCCGTCAATCATATCAACTTTTAGAATTACTTGGTTTTACTCCTTTCGACAGAAGCAGTTTATCAATTTCTTTTTCGGGATAAAATCCTTCGTGACGGAAAAACTCCTTTCCATTTTCATCAAGAAATATTTGTGTGGGAATTAACTTAATACCGTATTTCTCTGCATAAGGTTTGCCTCCGTCAGTCCATACATCATAGAAAATAACTTTTACTTGTCCCGCATATTTTGATTCAATTGCTTTCATCACCGGTTGCATTTGTTTGCAAGGAATACAATTCACAGAACCAAGTTCAACAAATGTTACTTTTGATTTTACGATTTCATTCTTCGTCTCTTTTGAATTTTGTGCCAAAAGATTTGTAATCATTAATGTTGTAAAAAGTAAAGCTACCATTAATTTTTTCATAATAAATTCCCTTGTTTTAACCATTCAAGTATTTTTTCTTTTGAGGGGACTATCCCTGAGCTAATAACTTTTTCATTTATTACCAAACCTGGTGTTGCAAGAATTCCATACCTAATAAATTCTTGTAGATCAGTTACTTTTTCTACTATCGCATCAATTTTATTTTCCTTAATAATGTTTCTAACCATCTCTTCTAGATTTGAGCATCTCTTACAACCGGTACCAAGAATTTTTACAATCATTTTCAACTCCTTCAATAGATAAGATTGAATAAATAACCGACAATAATAATTCCAACAGCTACTATGCTTACAAAAATTAGTATCAACTGAATCTTAAGGACCTTCTTAAGAATAATTGTTTCCGGCAGCGATAGCCCGATAACACTCATCATAAATGCAAGCACAGTTCCAAGCGATGCGCCTTTCTCAAGTAACGCTTGTACAATAGGAATTATTCCGGCAGCATTCGAGTACATCGGTACTCCGATTAACACTGCAATCGGAACAGACCACCAAGCGCTTTTTCCCATCAAGCCAGCCATAAAATTTTCCGGCACATATCCGTGAATCCCGGCGCCGACAGCAATTCCAATAACAATGTAAATCCAAACTTTCCCAACAATCTCTTTTACCGCATCTATACCGGAAGATATTCTTTCGGAAAAAGTCGGCTTCGCTTCTTCTATTTCTAAATGACCCGCTTTTACTTTGTAAACCCAATCTTCAACATATTTTTCTAATTTAAGTTTGCCAATTGTAAAACCGGAAATCATTGCGATTATTAATCCGGTTGACATATATAGCAGTGCTGTTTTCCATCCGAATAATCCAAAGAGAAGAACTACAGCAACTTCGTTTATCATTGGCGCAGCAATTAAAAAAGAAAATGTTACTCCAAGCGGTATACCGCTTTCAACAAATCCAAGAAATAAAGGAATTGCAGAACAAGAACAGAATGGCGTTACTATTCCAAGCATACTTGCCATTACATTTCCAACAAATAGTTTTTTACCGTCAAGTATTTTTCTTGTCTTTTCCGGTGAGAAATAACTTCTGATTATTCCCACCACAAAAACAATTAATGTAAGCAGCAGAAGAACTTTCGGCACTTCGAAAACAAAAAACCAAACTGCATTTGTTAGATGTGTGTCTTTGGGAAGATTTATTATCTCATAGACAAAGATGTTCGCAATGTTTTCAAGATTTAAATAAACAAACAGCCATACCGGAATTAGCAAAGCCGGGATTAGTACTTTCGATTTTATTTTATTCAAAGATTCAGTTTCAACAAAAAAGTTCATACAATCGCCTTCGCTTCTTCAGTTTTAAGAAAATATTTTTTCTGAAACCACAGCGCTACATTAACCAAACTGATTAACACCGGCACTTCTACAAGCGGTCCGATCACGGCGGCGAATGCTTCTCCGCTATTTATTCCGAAGACTGCAACGGCAACAGCGATAGCTAATTCAAAATTATTGCTTGCCGCTGTAAACGAAAGCGTTGCTGTCTTGGAATAATCGGCACCGATTTTTTTGCCTAAATAAAACGAAACAAAAAACATTATTACAAAATAAATTACCAGCGGGATTGCAATTCGCACCACATCAAGAGGAATTTTCACAATGTACTCACCTTTGAGTGAGAACATTACAATGATTGTAAAGAGCAGAGCAATCAAAGTAATCGGTGAGATTTTGGGAATGAATTTCGTTTGATACCATTCTTTGTTTTTTATTTTGATTAATGTAAAGCGCGTAATTATTCCGGCTATGAAAGGAATACCGAGATAAATGAAAACACTTTCTGCAATTTGTCCGATGGTTATGTTTACGGCGAAAGTTTTTAATCCAAGCAGTGACGGAAATATTGTTAAGAATACATAAGCATAAATCGAAAAGAAGAGAACTTGAAAAATAGAATTGAACGCAACAAGTCCTGCAGCGTATTCCGTATCGCCTTTGGCAAGTTCATTCCAGACAATTACCATCGCAATACAACGTGCAAGACCGATTAAAATTAATCCGGCCATGTATTCCGGATAGTCTTGGAGAAAAAGAATTGCGAGGAAGAACATCAGTACGGGGCCGATGATCCAATTTTGCACAAGTGAAAGTAAAAGAATTTTTACATTACGGAATACATCTCCGAGTTCTTCATATTTAACTTTTGCAAGCGGAGGATACATCATTAATATTAATCCAATCGCAATTGGAATGTTTGTAGTACCGGATTGAAATGAATTCCAGAAATTTACTATTCCGGGGAAAACATAACCCGAAAAAACACCGACAAACATTGCTAGAAAGATCCACAGTGTTAAATAACGATCCAGAAATGAAAGTTTTTTTGTAAGAGTTGTCATTTCAATTCCATAATAATTTTTTTGTGGAATGCTGTAAACTCTTCAACTATCTCATCGCGAACACGGCGGTAAACCGGAAAAACTTCATCATCGGTTCCTATTGCATCTGCCGGATCATCAAAACCTATGTGAAGTTTGTGTTTTACATTTCCCATGAACACCGGACAAGTTTCTTTTGCGTTGTCGCAAACAGTTATCACATAATCAAAAGACTGATGAATAAATTGATCAACATTTTTAGAATATCCTTTGCTGATATCAATTCCGATTTCCTTCATTACTTTGATTGCGTTCGGATTTACTTGTTGAGCAGGATTTGTCCCGGCAGAAAATACTTCCAGAGAAGAATCAAGTGATTTTAAGAACCCTTCCGCCATTTGGCTGCGGCATGAGTTGCCTGTGCATAAAATTAAAATTTTTCTATTCATTTTCATTCTTAAATAGAACACTGATTTATTAAGATGTTTAAGATTTATTATGATCTATCTTAGATAATATGAAATCATTAAAATCAGTGTTCCATTTTTTAATTTTTATTTGCCGTTACAGTTATGCTAAAGATGCCAACCTTGCTTTCCCTGTATTGCTTAAGTGCCGCTTCGGTTAAGTAATCTTTAAGAATTTCATCCGGCAAATCAATTACTTTGGTTTTTTTAACTTCAACATTTTTAAAACCGGATTCCTCGATGATTTTCAAATACTCATCATATTGAACCGCACCTGCAACACAACCTGCGTACATCATTGCAGATTTTTTCAAGTTGGCCGGTAATTCCCCTTTTATTACAATATCGGAAACGCAAAAATGCCCGTTATTTTTTAGTATTCTATAAATTTCAGCAAAAGCTTTTTGTTTACTCGGAACAAGGTTCAAGACACAATTGCTTACGACTACATCTGCAATTGAATTATCAAGCGGCATCTCTTCTATTTCTCCTAGATGGAACTCAACATTTTTATAACCTAGCTTTTGATTATTACGGTTTGCTTTATCAATCATTTCCTGGGTCATATCAATCCCTATTACTTTGCCTTCATCGCCAACTATTGCGCGTGCAACAAAGACATCATTACCGGCACCGCTGCCAAGATCAACTACAACATCACCCTTTTTTATTCCGGCAAATTTGGTTGGTAGTCCGCATCCCAGACCAAGATCTGCATCGGCAACGTACCCGTCAAGATGATCATATTCATCCTGCATTATTGTGTAGCCTACAATTTTATTATCTGTTGTTCCGCAGCAGGAAGTTGGTCCGCAACATGATGCGGATTGTTTTGCAATTTGTCCGTACTTCTCTTTTACCATTTCCTTTATTTCTTTTTCGTTCTGCATGATTTTACTCCTTTGCATGTATAATGATTAAAAATAATCTCAAACTCTTTTTTTGCTTTATTCAGACTTTCAGGGTTTACACAGTAACATACTTTCGGTCCGTCTATATCGCCTTTAATTAACCCAACACGTTTTAATTCCTTTAAATGCTGGGAAACCGTTGATTGTGCGAGCGGCAGTAATTCAACGATATCTCCGCACATACAAACATTCATCTCGGTTAGGATTTTAAGTATTTGGATTCTTGCAGGATGAGATAGTGCTTTTGCAATATCCGCAAGGTAGATTGCTTCTTTTTCGAATTCATTCGTTTTGGCAACTGCCATTATGATTCCTTTATCGTTCATCGTAAATATACGATAGATAAAATGTAAAGTTCAAGAGAAAATTTCAAAATGTTTTGATAAATAAAAAAGCCCTCTAATTGAGGGCTTAATTAACTACTGAATTGTATTTTGCTATCGGCTTCTTTGGCGCTGTTGTTCTTCTTCGGGCTTTTTATCAACTACCAATTTATGATCAAGGTTCGCAACCTTTAGCGCTATGTTTGAAGATAGTAATGCGGTTTTCAATATTTTTTCAAAATTTATTTTATCAACATCATCTGTCGGCCTGTGATAATCAGCTCTCATATCATCAAAGAAAAATACTACCGGAATTCCTTTCCTTGCAAAATTGTAATGATCGCTTCGTGAGTAAAAACGGTTCGGGTCATTGGGATCATCATATTTATAATTCAAATTATACTTAACCGTTTCGGAATTTACTTCTTTGACAAGATTTCCGAATTCAGTGCTTAATTTATTCGAACCAATGCAGTGTAGTGAATCAATATTTTCCCGTCCAACCATATCCATATTTATATCAACAACTACGTCTTTCATAAAACTTCCGTTATCAGTCGCATATCTAGAACCAAGCAGCCCCTTCTCTTCGCCGGTATTAAAAACAGCAAGGATTGATCTTTTGTTTTTCCTTTCAACTGAGAGCATACGCATTGATTCCAAAACCGCTACGGTGCCGGAACCATCATCATCCGCACCATTGCTTACAGTACCGCCTCTTGTCCCTAAATGATCGTAGTGCGCACTGATAACAACAAATTCATTTTTAAGCACCGGGTCGGTGCCTTCAATCAAACCAATAACATTTCTTGCGTTCACTACTTTAGAAAATGGTTTTACATCATATTTAAGTTTCTTTTTTATTTCGAAAGATTGTATCGGTTCTTTCGCTTTTAACATTTCAGTTAATTTTTCATATGAATATTTTTCGCCGGCTAATATTTTTCCAACAAACTTTTCTCCAACAGTAAAAACAGGAATGTTTTTAATTACTTCCTGTGGTTCTTTAGAAATAAAAGAAATGGACGGTTGAGTACCAAATTCCTTAATACGACCCCAAAAGGACTTCAACCGCTCATCAACAATTATTAAAATTCCAACCGCACCTTTTTCCCTAGCAAGTTTTACTTTTGCATCGGTGTTAAACAAGTTCATCTGCATTGCACTTGGTGAAGCGGTCTTTTCTCTTGGTGGTTCTCCGCTTAATATCAAAACGGTTTTACCTTTTACATCAATATTTGCATAGTCGTTATAATTATATTCCTTCTGAGTTAAACCATACCCGGCAAATACAATTCCGGTTGATTGTTTTGAGAAAGATGAATCTGCCAATCCTCTTGATAATTTTATAAAATCATCACCCAAGAAAAAATCGGAAACAGAATTTGAATTATCGAGTAAGGCAATTTTAGAATCAAGTTCATACCCGGAAGAAAGAAGATCAAAATTTTGGAAATATGTTCCGTTATCACCGTACGGTTTCACTCCGTATTTTTCCAGCTCAGCGGCAATAAACAAAGAAGCCAATTTTTCTCCGTGTGTAGTTGCTTCTCTTCCTTCAAATTCATCTGAAGCCAGTACCTCAAGATTGGCCTTTACGTTTGTAATTCCTGTTTTATCCTTTAATTGTGCTTGAACAGTTAGCGATGTGAAAAGGAATAAAAAAATAGTTGCCAAAATCCTGCTTTGCATTTTCATAATTATTAATCCATTTGGTTAATAGATATTATGACTAATTAACTTTTGTTGATAAATTGTGGCTGAAGTTAATTAATTAATTTTTCTAATACATACCTTTAACAATATTTAACGTTTCTAATTTGTAATTGAAATTATTATGTTATAGTTGGAGACTAGGTCTTAGAGACCGGGGTAGCGGACTTAGATGGACGTTGCCGTCTCCGTTTATAAAAGTATCTTGACAAATTTCTTCGTAAATTTTCTTCAAATGAAAGGCAATTTTGAATTTCTCACGTCTAATCACACACTAAAGTTTTTCAATTAAAAATAGAGGGCTTATGAAAAAAGTCTTAGCATTATTTTGCTTTACTTTATTCGCACTAACATCTCTTACTCTTTTTGCTCAAGTAGATGCACGCATGATGCAGAATCCCGATGTATCAAAAACTCATATTGTTTTTACCTACGGCGGGGATTTGTGGATCGTAACCAAAGAAGGCGGAACTGCGTTAAAACTCAGTTCTCCTTCAGGACAAGAACTGTTTGCAAAATTTTCTCCCGACGGTTCTCAAATTGCATACAACGGGATTTACAACGGTAATTTTGATGTTTATGTAATTCCAACTATGGGCGGTGTGCCAACACGCGTTACTCACCATGGTATGTCAGACAGAATAATTGATTGGTATCCCGATGGAAAAAATTTGCTGTATGCTTCTTCTATGAACAGCGGCAAACAAAGATTTAGTCAATTCTATAAAGTAAGCGTGGACGGGGGTCTTCCTGAAAAACTTCAGGTTCCTTATGGTGAAATGGCTTCTTTATCTCCTGACGGTAAAAAAATCGCTTACACACCGTTAACTCAAGCATTCAGGACATGGAAAAGGTATCGCGGCGGTTGGAACGCTGACATTTGGATTTTCGATCTCGAAAAAAATAGTGCGGAGAATATTTCCAACAGTACTACAAACGATGAATTCCCGATGTGGTCCGGAAACAAAATTTATTATTTATCCGACCGGGGAAAAGATTTACGCGCCAACATTTGGTCTTATGATCTGAACACAAAAGAAAATAAACAAATTACAAAGTTCACAGATTATGACATTCATTTTCCGTCCCTTGGACCATCTGATATTGTTTTTGAAAACGGAGGTAAAATTTATTTACTGAGTCTTGCTGATGAAAGATACAAGGAAGTAAATATCAAATTGGTTACAGATGAATTAACACTAATGCCGAAAATTGAAAAGGTGGCTAATCTGTTACAGGGCAGCTGGCTTTCTCCAGATGGTAAACGCGCTGTTGTTGAAGCCCGCGGAGAATTATTTTCGGTTCCTGCTGTAAACGGACCAATTTATAATATAACAAAAAGTTCAGGCGTTGCGGAAAGATATCCTGCATGGTCGCCGGATGGTAAATTTATTGCATATTGGAGTGATAAATCCGGCGAATATGAATTGACCTTACGTAATATGGAAAAGCCAACCGAAGAAAAACAACTCACTTCTTATGGCCCGGGATACAGGTATCAATTGTTCTGGTCTCCGAACAGTAAGATGGTTGCTTTCATGGATAAAGCCATGGAAATAAAAATTTATGATATGGAAAAAGATAAAACTTACGATGTAGATAAAGGGCTCTATTTTTATCAAGGGGGATTGCAGGGATTTACAGTTGGCTGGTCTTCCGACAGCAAATGGCTTGCTTACTCACGCGATCTTGAAACGCAAAAAGGCGCTATCTTTTTATATAATGTAGCAGGAGGTAAAACACACCAGGTAACTTCCGGTTATTACGGCGATGCAAATCCTGTATTTGATCCGGATGGAAAATATCTTTACTTCTCAACCAACAGAACTATCAATCCGGTTTACAGTGATATTGATAACACATTTATATATCCGAATTCTACAAATATTGCTGCCGTTACCTTGAATAATGAAGTCCTCTCTCCTCTCGCACCTAAAAACGATACAACTTCTGTAAAGAAGGAAGAACCAAAGAAAGACGAGAAAAAAGATGATAAGAAAAATGATAAAGACACAAAGAAAGATGAAGCAAAGGATAAGCCGAAAGATGTAAAGATCACTTTGGAAAATTTTGAGAACCGTTTAGTTGTTCTACCTGCAGCACCGGGCAATTATGGAAATATTGCCGCAGTGTCGGGAAAAATAATTTATCATAGGGTTCCGAATACAGGTGCCGCGAATAAGAATAAATCCGTTGTTTATTTCGATCTTGACGCGCGTGAAGAGAAAACAATTATTGACGATGCCGATTATTTCCAAGTAAGCGCCGATGGAAAGAAAATTCTTCTCGGAAAAGGAAATAATTTTTCAGTCGTTGATATTGCCCCAGCCCAGAAAATGGAAAAGATGATGCCGACGGCACAGCTTGAAATGACAATCAATCCCAAAGAAGAATGGAAACAAATTTTTAACGATGTCTGGAGATTTGAGCGCGATTTCTTTTACGATCCCAATATGCATGGAGTGGAGTGGAAAGAAATGCGTACCCATTACGGAAAATTAATTGATAACTGTGTTACCCGTTGGGATGTAAATTTTGTCCTGGGTGAATTGATTGCTGAATTAAATGCATCTCATACATACCGCGGCGGCGGCGATACTGATGAAGCCCCGACAAAAAATGTTGGCTATCTCGGAATTAATTGGGAAATTTCCAACGGTGCATTCAAAATTAAAAAAATAATTAACGGCGCTCCGTGGGATTCCGAAGTGCGTTCACCTCTTATGATGCCGGGATTAAAAGTAAAAGAAGGAGATTACATTCTTGCGGTCAACGGCGAAGCACTTGATGTTTCCAAAGATCCATGGACATCCTTTGAAGGATTGGCAAATAAAACTGTTGAACTTACAATTAACAACAAACCAACTTTCGATGGCGCGCAGAAAATAACAGTAAGCACAATTGATGATGAAACACGTTTAAGGAATTTAGAATGGATTGAATCGAATAGAAAACGTGTTGAAGAAGCTACAAATGGAAAGATCGGCTATATTTACGTTCCAAGTACCGGTGTTGACGGACAAAACGAATTAGTCCGGCAGTTTGCGGCACAGTATAAAAAAGACGGTTTGATAATTGATGAGCGTTTCAATAACGGCGGACAAATTCCCGACCGCTTTATTGAATTGTTAGATAGAAAACCTTTGGCATTCTGGGCAGTGCGTGATGGAAAAACATGGCAATGGCCTCCATATGCAAACTTCGGCCCCAAAGTGATGCTGATTAACGGATGGAGCGGTTCAGGTGGAGATGCATTCCCGGATTATTTCAGAAAAGCAAAATTGGGTCCGCTTGTTGGAATGCGAACCTGGGGCGGATTGATTGGAATCAGCGGTGCGCCAAATTTAATAGATGGCGGATCTGTTACAGTTCCAACTTTCAGAATGTACGACCCGGATGGAAAATGGTTTAAGGAAGGATACGGTGTGGACCCGGATATTGAAGTGATTGACGATCCCGCACAACTTGCAAGGGGTGTTGATCCCCAACTTGAAAAAGGAATTCAAGAAGTGATGAGACTATTAGAGAAGAATCCGCCGGTAAACCCGAATCATCCCCCATACGAGAAACGATAATTTATAATGAAAGGCGCCCTTAGGGACGCCTTTTTTCTTGGGCAAATCAAAAGTTAAAAATTGTTAGCGTACGAATTATTAATAGAATTATACATTTATTTTTTTTAGGTTTGGCTACAATTCAAAAAAGAAGAAACTCTTTATTGATGAACAACAACATAAATTCCTATCCTTTATCTTCTCGCGCTGAATTATTGACGCATATTAATTTTCACAATAAAAACACGGAGTTGTTATGAAATTAGTTCGTCTCTTTTTGATTTTTCTAATAGCGCAATCATTTGTTATTGCGCAGGAAAAAGATGATACTAAAGAACCGAAAAAAGAAAAAGACAAACTTTCAAGCAGTACCTTCGGCGGATTAAAATTCCGTAGTATAGGACCGGCTTTTACTTCCGGACGTATTGCTGACTTTGCCGTAAATCCAAACAACAATAGTGAGTATTACGTTGCGACTGCAAGCGGCGGCTTATGGAAAACTTTGAATAACGGAACTACGTGGCAAGCTCTTGCAGATACTGTGCAGGCATACTCGATGGGCTGTGTTGTTCTTGATCCGACAAACTCAAGCGTTGTTTGGCTTGGTACAGGTGAAAACAATCACCAGCGTGCACTTGGTTACGGAACCGGCGTGTATAAATCTATTGACGGCGGACAGAACTGGAAATTTATGGGGCTGAAAGATTCACGGCAGATCGGAGGAATTGTTGTTGATCCAAAAAATCCTAACATTGTTTACGTTGCTGCAGAAGGTTCTGTCTGGGGACCCGGCGGCGACCGTGGTCTTTATAAAACAATAGACGGCGGTAAAACCTGGAATAAAGTTTTAAACATCAGCGAAAACACCGGCGTAAATAATATTGTTATGGATCCGAGAGATCCCAATGTTTTATATGCGACATCAGAACAAAGACGAAGACACATTTTTACAAAAATAGGCGGTGGACCTGAGACTGCTGTTTATAAATCCAATGATGCTGGTGCTACATGGGATAAATTAACCAACGGTATTCCTTCGATTGATAAAGGCGGAATGGGAATTGCAATTTCTCCTGTTAATCCCGATGTAATTTATTTAATTGTTGAAGCGGCCGAAGGTAAAGGAGGATTTTTCAGATCTACAAACCGCGGCGCATCATGGGAAAAGATGAGTGATCACACTTCTCAAGGGCAATACTACAATGAAATCTATTGCGACCCTAAAGAAGTTGATAAAGTTTTTTCAACCGAAACCGTAACTCAATACACCGAAGATGCTGGAAAAACCTGGAAACCATTCGGTAATAGCGATAGACATGTTGATGATCATGCATTATGGATTGATCCTACAGATACAAAACATATAATGATCGGCGGTGACGGCGGCGTGTATGAAACATTTGATATGGGTAAAACTTTTCTTTTTAAATCTAATTTACCGGTCACTCAATTTTATAGAGTTAATACCGATAACGATCTACCTTTCTATAATATATACGCCGGAACACAAGATAACAATAGTTTCGGCGGGCCATCACGTTCCATACGGGGCAGCGGAGTTATTAGTGATGACTGGGTCGTAACAAATGGCGGTGATGGTTTTTGGACGGCTATTGATCCAACTAACCCGGATATAGTTTATGCGGAATCACAATATGGCGGAATGGTTCGCTTCGATAAAAAAAGCGGTGAAGCTATAGACATCCGGCCCGAACCGGCAAAAGGAGAAAAAACATTTAAGTGGTATTGGGACACTCCTTTAATCTTAAGTCCGCATTCATCAACTCGCTTATATACTGCAGCAGAAAAAGTTTTTAGAAGTGATGACCGGGGAGATTCGTGGACTGAAATTAGTGACGATCTTACAACTAAAACAGACCGCAATACTTTTCAAGTGATGGGAAAATTTTGGAGTATTGATGCTGACGCAAAAGATGTGAGTACTTCGCAATTCGGATTAATCGTTTCACTTGCCGAATCAATTAAAAAAGAAAATCTTTTATATGCAGGAACCGATGACGGATTGATTCAAGTAACAGAAGATCAAAAGACCTGGCGTAAGATCGAAGAATTCCCGGGAGTTCCGAAATACACACTTGTCAGTGATATTCTCCCTTCCCGTTTTGATGAAAATGTTGTTTACGCAACATTTAATAATCACAAACGGGATGATTTCAAACCTTATATTATTAAGAGTAATGATAAAGGTAAGACTTGGAAATCAATTTCAAGCAATCTGCCTGCTAACGGTGCTGTTAATACAATTGTTGAAGATCCGATAAATCCAAAATTATTATTTGTCGGTACAGAGTGGGGAGTTTTCTTCACCGTTGACGGCGGTGAAAAATGGATTCAGCTAAAAGCCGGAATTCCTCTTGTAAAAGTTCCGGATATTACAATTCAAGAAAGGGAAAAAGATTTGGTTGTTGCAACTTTCGGAAGAGGATTTTATGTATTAGACGATTACTCTTCTCTGCGAACCGTAAGCAAAGAGCTTTTAGAAAAAGATGCTTATATGTTTCCGATCAAAGATGCCTTGATGTACATTCCAAGCGGCGGGCATGGTGCACAAGGTTCAAATTATTTTAGAGCACCGAATCCGGAATACGGCGGAACATTTACATACTATATTAAAGACGTTCCCAAAACCTTAAAAGCAGAACGCAAACAAAAAGAGAAAGCATTATTCAAAGATGGCAAACCAATTCCTCAGCCGTCACTTGATGAACTGCATGAGGAAGAACTTGAAAAAGATCCTTATCTAATTTTCAAAATTATGGATGAGACCGGTTTAGTTATAAGAAAAATAACAAAATCTGCCGGTAGCGGAATTAATCGTATTAACTGGGACCTTCGATACGAGAGCACATCACCAATTGTCGTAGATAAATTTGAACCAATTTCTTCCGGAGGAAGCGGCAGAAGAAGAAGCAGCGGCAGCGGTATTTTAGCTATGCCGGGTAAATACAAAATTTCTTTATCAATGGTTGTAAGAAATCAAGAGAAAGAATTATTGGTGCCAACTGAGTTTAATGTTGTTCCGCTCAATAATACAACTTTACCTGCTAAAGATCGTTCTGAGTTAGTTGCATTCCAAAAGAAAGCCTCAGAGTTAGCTAGAACTGCTTACGGAGCTCAAAGAGTCGCCGAAGATTTAGTGAAGAGGATTGAGTCTATCAAACAGGCTTTAAATAATACCGCTTCTGCTCCATTTAGTTTGTTAACGAATGCAAATATGATTTCAGATGATCTTGATAAAATTTTAATCTCTATTCGCGGAATGGAGGGACGAGGTGCGAGCGCAGAGGAAAATCCGCCGGCACAGGTAACATTAAATTCAAGACTATCAACAATGCTTTTTACATCATACAGCACTACCACAAATCTAACGAAGAATCAGAAAGTGGCTTATGAAACTTTGTATGCTGAGATACAGCCAATCATTGAAAAGCTGAAAAAAATAATTGACACTGATCTGAAAGCAATTGAAACTGAAATGGATAAACTTAACGTACCGTGGACACCCGGAAGAATGCCGGAATTAAAATAAGAGTGCTTAGTAAATAGTATTTAGAAGGACGATCATATTGGTCGTCCTTTTTATTCTTAAACAGCGTAATTCTTGTTGGATTTAGGATAAATCGGAATTTCTACAAGTGTACTGCACCAAATAACTTCATCACTTTACAAGTGTTCGAATAAATTTAACTAACCTCTCTATTTGTATTTCTGTGAGTGTATGAGAATATGCGGGCATCAAAGTGGATTTATTCGTACTCTCTCCACCCAATGTTATGATCTGTTGAAGATTTGAATCCGATAGATGCGACATATAAACGCTGTCTCTAAAACTATTTGGTTTGGGAATAAGATTATAAGAATTAAAACCGTCTCCCGCACCTTGTAAGCCATGACATATAGAACAATAATGTTCGAATAATCTTTTTCCTTCGCGTTGGTCGTAATCGTAACGGGTCCAAATATTAACTTTTATAATCTGGGAAGAATTAGAATTTGCTGAATCCGTTGTTACATTCAGCGATTTTTCCCCTGATTTATTTTTACACGCATCAAAAAAAAATAAACTCAAAACAAATAATAAAAATAATAGATAATACTTTTTCATCGTTTCCCCGATTTCTTGAAGGTTAACAGATAGCTTGCTATATCAAATGCTTCTTGAGCAGACATTCCGGTTCGAGGTTCAATTGTAGTTGGTTTAAATTTCTGCGGATCCATCAACCAGTTAAATAAATATGCGGGCTTAAGTCTGTCTCCGGCATCGTCTAATGTGGGTCCGACGTAACCTCCTTTCCCTTCAATAATGTGGCAGCCCTGACATCCATATTTTTCTTTGAAAAGACTTTTTCCTCTTTCTACTGATCTGTTCTGTGAAAGTCCCATAGGAATTTCTATACTATCATCAATCAGTACTGTATTAAAATAATTAAGAAGAGTTTCAACCTCTTTTTCGCTGATGAATAAATTCGGCATGCGTTCTTCAACAATCGGTCGCACCGAATACGGGACTTTAAAATATTCCTTTATCCACTGTGAATTAAGCTGGCTTCCAACTATAGTAAGATCTGGTGCAATACTGCCGCCCTCATAATTGAGCGAATGGCATTTAAAGCAGTTATACTTCTGAAATATTTTCCCTGCCTTACCTTGTACAGATCTTAATGCTTGCTCTTTTGCCTTACGAACGAAATTTGCTGGAAGTTTTGTTTGCTTGAGCGAGAGAAGATATGTTGTTATAGCAGTTACATCATCTTCGTTCATTGAAAACTGTGGCATCCGGCTGCTCTCGCCAAATTTTCTTGGCTCACTGATTTTTGTTTCTATAAAATTAAAAATTGTGTGATGTATCTCCGTCTTTCCCCACTCAATCTGATAAAGTTTTTTACTGCCGATGGCCGAAAGATCCGGTCCGCGGTTATCGGTTATTCCTTTTGACGATAATGTGTGGCATCCGCCGCAATTATAAGTATTGAAAACACGCAAGCCCTCATCAAAAAAATTTGGTAAAGAAGTATGCTCTTTTGATTCTTCTCCAGAATTATCCCAATCAACAAATTCCGATTCTATATACGCGGTCATTGCAGCAACATCATTATCAGTAAGACCGTACTGAGGCATTTCAATTTTTGGCTGAAATTTCTTGGGGTTTCTGATGTAATTATAAATCCATTCGGGTTTAGCTTTTGATGCTACTTTAGATAAATCAATTGCAAGCTTTCCTCCTTTTCCTTCGACCGAATGACAACTGATGCATCGCGCTTCACGAAAACGGGTTTGACCTAATGCTATAAAAGTTTCATTTGTTTTATTTTTATAATATATACTGGGAAGCGGTTCAAGATTTACTTCATCTCCAAATGATTTGAAACTCATTAAGAAATCTGTTAGCGAAATTATTTCTTTTTCATTAAGAAGAAAATTTGGCATTAAGGCATTATCCTGATAATGCTTAGGGTTTTTTAACCAACTTGAAATCCAATTTCTGTTAATTACTTTGCTTCCCACCCCATTTAGTGAAAGCGTATAACTTTTTCTAGTTCCGGGAATATCATGGCAAGAGGCACAGTTAAATTTTTCAAGTAATTCTCTTCCTTTATTTAATGTTGGCGTAGAAGATAATTTTTCTCCTATATGACATTTACCACAAGAAGATTCTATGTAACGGGTCGGCAAAATCGGCTGATCCCAAAATTCTGTTGGAAGGTGGACTTCTTCATATCGTGTTGCCAGCCCTTGGCCTTCGTGACAAATAGTGCATCCGAACTTTTCAATATCATGATAAATTTTTGAATGTGTTCTAAAGGGCTGGGAAACCATTTTCAACTTGCTGTTGGAAATTCCTAAATGGCAAGTGGTGCATCTGTCAATTGCATTCAATTCTCTGCTCCAAATCTGTTGTAAGCCCATGCTAACCGGGTTTACTTTAACCGGTAATTTTTCAATGGTTTCGTTAAATCTTTTTTGAATTGATCTCCACTCAGTGAAATAATCCTTTAGCGGAGAAATGGCCAAAGCAACAAGAAAAAGAACACTCGTTACTGCATATATTTTTCTTAATCTATCAATTTTCATTTCCGTAAAATCCTTTAGAATTGAATTATTACCAAGGCCACACCCAGCTCCAACCCGGCCCTCTGAAGTATGTTCCGATGAATATCAAAATTAGTGAGACAAACGAAAACCATGTCATAATCCATTCGGCCAGTGAAATCCGCGATAACCAATTAATAAAAGGAGAATCCTTTATTACGAAATATGGAAGAACAGCAAAGACATAAATCAAAAGCGTGGGAACTGCAATTGAAAAGACATCAAACAAAATCAATAATAATAAGAGCATAAAAACTATTGATGTTAAAATGAAAAAAGTTTTCTTTTGATTCTCTTTCCATAATCCTTCACGTTTAATATTTATTTCGAAATAAGGTATTATTACCAAAGCAACAACAACACAAAACGGAATTAACACTCCGGCAACTACAGGAGGAAAAACGTGCAGTAATTCCTGAAGTCCTAAAAAATACCACGGAGCTTTTGCAGGATTGGGTGTGTTTTGCGGATTTGCAAGTTCTTCAAGCGGTGCATCGAAAAGAAGAGAAATTATCACTAAAACAATTACCACTACTTGAAAACAAATTATTTCCCGTATAATCAAATTTGGAAATGTCATTACTATTTTTTCGGATGGTTTTTCCTGTTCAAATTTTACAGTAGTTTTTTGAGGGAATATTGCTACTCTTCTAGTAACAACTTTTGAATCAGAGGACTCTTCAACTCGAAATAATTCTTTATCTATCATTGTAGGCCACCGTCTTTTCTAATTCTCCAAAAGTGAAGTGCAATTAACATTACCATAAATGCCGGAAGTATTACGCAATGAAGAACATAGAACCGAACTAAAGTGTATTCACCAATATAATTTCCTCCAAGAAGTAGAAAACTAAGTTTTTCTCCGAAGAGCGGAACATGCCGTGCTATGTTTGAACCGACAGTAACTGCCCAATAAGATAATTGATCATAAGGAAGTAAATATCCTGTGTAACTTAGAAGAAGCGTGATTATCAATAGAACTACTCCAACGATCCAATTAAATTCGCGCGGAGGACGGTAAGCACCTTTGAAAAAAACTCTTAACATGTGAAGGAAAACGGAAATTACCATTAAGTGAGCTGACCATCTGTGCATGTTTCGTAAAAAATTTCCGTTTGAAACTACATACTTGAGGTCCTTCATATTTTCATAAGCATGCGGGATTGCAGGTTGATAGTAAAGCATTAACATAATTCCTGTGAAAATAAGAATCAGAAATAAAAAGAAACTTATCATCCCTAAATAAAAAGTATATGTGAATCTGATCGCTTTTTCCCGGACTTTGACAGGATGAATATGAAGTGAAAGACTATTAAATATTACTAATGATCTATCAAGGTTTGTAGATAGCGGTAATTTAGTTCTAAAAACTGATTTCCAAATTTTTGTTTGAATTATCCAATTATAAAATTTCATAATTTTACCTGCATATAAACCAAATTAAATTTTCAAAATCATTTCTTCTTCAGAAACAATTTCAGCTGTATTAACAACTAACTTATTATCTTCAAGTCGAAGTCGAAATTTATCCAGGCTGCGCTGTGCAGGTCCTTGGATCAACTCTCCTCTTTTATTGAAAAGACTTCCATGACAGGGACACGCAATAACAGCATTAGGATTTCCACCCACTCCTGATGCGTTCCATTTTGTTGTACAACCCAGGTGAGTACAAACTGCAGAAAGAGCATAAAAAGAACCTTGCTCATCACAAACTACAAAAGCCTTTTGTTCCGGCTCATAAATTACAGAGCCGGGTCGAATTGAATCAATTGGTCCAACTTTAAACTCTTTCGGAATTTCGAGTATTACATTTGGTTTCAAGTAATCAATTGTTACTCCTAATCCGCCTAAGAGAACAATTCCGGTTGCCGCATTTCCCATGGCATTGAGAAATTTTCTTCGGCAAATCTTAGGAATGTTTTCTTCCGAATCGTTTTCATTTATTTTTTCGTTACTCATAAATTCACTTTTATCTTTTATTAAAAATTATACTGCCATAAGTTCGAATGATTGCATGGTTATAGTTCCTACCGGACACCGTTTTGCACATAAGCCACAACGGATGCAGATTTCTTCATTCTTAATTATTACCATCCCTTTTTGATCTTTTGAGTATCCAGCTTTTTCCAGCTCGCTTTGCAAAGCAAGTTTTTCTGCAACAGAATTATTATTTAAACGATTGAAATCCATTTTTGATTTTGGAATGATCTCAATACAATTCTCGGGACAAACATCGGAACATCCACCGCATAGGATGCATTCGGTACCAAATTCCGGATCACCTTCAAATATTGTGTTTTGCCAACAACGTAAACACCTGCTTGCTTCTAATTGCGCAAACTCTTCTTCGTAACAAAGTTCTACTTGCGCAATTCCAACTCTACGTTGAATTGGAAGTACAGGTACCGGTTGTCTTTGAATTTGAGTATAGCCGCGGATAGGAGAATAATCGTAAGTACTAAGTGATGTTATTTTGATTTCATCCGTATTTAAACTTTTACCCGATAAATATTCATCTATTGATTTCGCTGCCTTGCGTCCATCGGCAATTGCCAAGATGGCTAGTCTTGGTCCAAAAGCTGCATCACCGCCGGCGTAAATTCCTTTTGCAGATGTTGATAGTGATGATTGATCTACTTTTATTGTTCCGAAATTTGTTAGTTCTATTCCGTGATGAGGCGAAATAAAATTCAATTCCGGTTTTTGACCGATTGCAATTACAATTGAATCTGCTTCAATTATTTTTCCACTTCCTTCAACAAACTTGGGATTAAATCTTCCGTTCACATCATAAAGAGAAGCAACTTCCATCACTTCGAGTCCGGCAACTCTACCGTTTTCGCTAATAATTCTTGTGGGTCCGATTGAGTTTTGGATTGATATTCTTTCTTCGTGCGCTTGTTGAATTTCTTCCTCATCGGCCAGCATTTGATTGCGTGGTTCAAGAACAACCATATCAATTTTTTTAGCACCGAATCTCACTGCAGAACGCGCCACGTCTAATGCAGCAGTTATATCCGAGGAAGCAATTGGTTCAATTTTTTCTTGACGAATTGCACTTCTTGCAACATCAAAGGCAACATTGCCTCCGCCTATGACTACTATTTTTTCTCCCAGCTCAATTTTGTAACCAAGATTAACGTTTAATAAATAATCTACCGCGTATAAAACTCCGTCGGAATCAGATCCTTCAATATTCAAAGTGCGACTTTTATGAGCTCCGACAGAAAGAAAAATAGCCTCATAGCCGTTCTCTTTTAAATCATCAATTGAAAAATCTTTCCCCAGTTCTTTACTTAACTTTAATTCGATTCCCAAACTCAGTATTGCATTGATCTCCAAGCGTATTAATTCTCTTGGCAAGCGGTATTCGGGAATACCGAGTCTCAACATTCCACCAGGTACAGAATGTTTCTCAAAAACTGTAACACTGTAACCTTGCAGCGCAAGATCATGTGCGCAAGCAAGTCCAGCCGGACCGGCACCAATTACCGCAACTAATTTATTCTTGTTTTTAATATTAGGTTTGATGCTGTCTTGTAATTTGAGAATATCAATAAGGCTTTCAACACCGAAGCGCTCGGTTACAAATCTTTTTAGTGCTCTAATAGCAATCGGTGCATCTAGTTTTCCTCTACGGCAAGCATCTTCGCATGGTGCGGCGCAAATTCTTCCACATATTGAAGCAAATGGATTTGGTTTTCTCGCAATTCTATATGCCTCTGCATAATTTCCGAGTGCGATTTGATTGACATACCTGCCGGCTTCAGTTCCAACAGGACAAGCAACCATACAAGGGAAGTTACTTTCTAACCATCCGGTGTCAACATTTATTTCAACAATATTTGATTGATTGCTATTCATTTTAAGTTTTAGTTAGATAGTATTATTTGGAATCAATTATGGATATACTATTTCCTAAGTTCAAAATCTTGAGTGACCGCACCTGTTCCGGCTACAGTTAGTTCAACAGACATTTCTTTCAGTTTTTCATGCCAGATTTTCAAAGTATATTTTCCTGCAGGAACATTTTTAATTTTATAAGAACCGTCTTTCTCGCTAACGGCATAGTATGGTGTTTCAAGAACAAGAACATAGGCTTCCATTTCCGGATGAACATTACATAGCATTACTGAAATGCATCCCGGGTTTTTGAACGTATAAGATTTGGATTCGCCTTTTGGCCATGTACCGAGATTTAATTTTTCTGCACAATCGTCGGGAGAAAAAACATTATGCAATACATCATCACTGTTATGAAAATCAACAGTTGTTCCTTTTACAACCGGCAGAATATGCGGATCAAAAACTAAATTTTTCTGGTCCATCTTTGCATGTTCTTTGGGCGGAGCGAAAGTTTTCCCTTCTATTTTGCTGATATAAATAACAGCACCTCCATTGTTTTTTCTTCCTTTGGCTGTAACCTTTCCCTGAATGTCTCCTGCCATTAAATTATCGGAGACACAAAACAAGAAAGCCAAGCAAGCTAAAAGAAAAATTTTCATTTTTTCTCCTTCATAATAATTTTAAAATATCATAATCAATTTATTTTGTAACACCGTACTTCAAGTTCGTTTTATTATTAAAGTCTCAAACCAAAGAATGAATATAAGTTCATTAACAAATGATTTGAGACTTTATATTGTATACAATTTTCAAAGTGTTTAAGTAACCAGTTATAAACCTTAATACATAATTAAGTTCAATTCCGTTTATTAAAAACCTAATGTAATGCCTACGGCAAATTCCTTGAAACTCAATTCACTCGGATTAGAAGACGATAAATCGTTTGCAAAATTGAATTCCAATGCAAACCGTACATTTGCCCGAACGAGAAATTGTATTGCCGAAATAATTTTGGTATCTGAATTTGTAGCATCTTTCATTTTTGATGATTCATACCTTGCAAGCGGAACCAACCACGGGTAGACAATGTAGCTCGCTTCCACCATGAAACTAGTGAGGTCTGACTTTAATGTGGGGCGGCCGACCAAAGGTTTTTCATCACTCTGTATCGCGAATGCTGAAATCAAATTAAGGCGGTCGTACCAGATATTTACATCTCCTCCAACCATAGTAAAGTCATCATTTACATCCGGAACCCCTGCAGGACTTCCGTCAAGAGTGGCGCTTCCGCGGTAGACGAATCCGCCTATTGTTAAGGAGTTGTCTTGCCATGGTTGTGATGCACCTTGCAACACAGCAGCATCTTCCGGAACAACACCGTCTAAGCGCATACCGCTGATCTTGTATGCAAGATGTACATAATAATCTTTCTGAGAATTTATAACATTCTTCCTACCTTCAACGAGGCCAACGTTGTAACCAAGTCTTCCGTCGCCTACAACTCCATTCACTTCAATTCCCTTCTGAGTCGCTTCTAAAGACCATTTATTGTCGCCCAGTGTATTAGTCAAGATACCGTACTTAGGACTAATTCGTCGGTGATTGGAGAATGAGAACACACCGGGTTCAAACTTCCCGATCTTAAGATTGAGCATTGCGGTGTTTCCACCATCTAGGTTATTGAAGATAATATTTGCGCGTTCGATTTCGATTGCATCATCAACAACTTCTACTTCACTGAGAAATGCAATATTATCTCCGATTGTGCCGCCGGCAATGAGTGCAAACTCACCTTCAAGTGGAGAGAAGTCCCACTTTTGTGGTTCTTTCGGTGCGTATGTTGCTTCTAGCTCAGCTACTATGCTAACCGGTACAGAGCCCGGTATCGTGCTCGGCCAAATTGCATCTGGGAATGCGCGCTTGTTTCCCTCCGCTCCAATGCTCACTGGTTCTTCCTTAGTGGCTTCAGCATCACCGCCATTGGGAAATTGATATCCGTTCCGCCGAAAAGCCTCACCGAAGGCAGACAACTTTGGGAATGCGATATGGCATGTTGCGCAGCTTGTTTTGTACTTACGGGAAAAGGCAGGAATTGCTTTGCTCGTTTCTGAAGCAAGCAAAACGAAAAGTACAGTTAAAATAAAAATACTGAGTAGTTTAATTTTTGAATTGTCTAATCCCAACATACTTACTCCTTTCATTTGTGAGTTGAAGTACTACAAATAGACAAAGCAAGTGCCAAAAAAAATAGAACAATATTAATGATTAGCAAAATGCTTTAAAATATGATTATGATACTCGTGAAGGAAATACTTTCAATTCTAATAGTCTCTATTCGCGAAAACATTAGATTTTATACTGATTTTGTAGCTTTCTCATCGAAGAAGTGTATCACCTAATATGAAACTTGGTCCGGTGATTAATTGCAGTTGAGTTTTCTTGGCGCAGGAAAAAATAGAAACAATGCATTATGCAACATAAATGTTTCATTAATGCAGTAATCAAGAGGCACTCTTTATATTTTTTTTAAGAAATTTTGATGGGACTTTTAAAATATTCCCTTTTGTTATAGCTTAAAATCTTCGGAAGAAAGATTATACTTTTTCATTAAGCGTTGAAAACTTTGTCTTTCAATGCCTGCAATCCTTGCGGCTTCAGAAACATTTCCTTGTGTTTCTTTTAAGCTCTTCAATAAAAAATTTTTTTCAAAAGCTTCGATAATTATTTTTTTTGCAGTGGAAAATTCCTTTGAAAGAATAGGAATGTTAACTGATTTATCTGATGCATTAATCAGCAAACCTTGAGGAAGAGATTCCATTGACAAAACTTCTCCCCGCTCAAGAGCAACGGCTCTTTCAATAATATTTTCTAATTCTCTAACATTCCCCGGAAACGAATATCTGGATAATGTTTTCATTACTTCCGAAGTTATACCTGTAAATTTCTTTTCCAGGCGATTCGAGTATTTATTCAAAAAATAGTTTGCTAAAAGCGGAATATCTTCTTTTCTATCTCTTAACGGCGAAAGTATTATTTCCATTACATTCAGGCGGTAATATAAATCCTCTCTGAAAGTTCCTTTTTTGACGGCATCATTTAATTCTCTATGGGTAGCTGCAATTATTCTTGCGTTTAATTTTATCTGTTCATTTCCGCCTAATCTTTCAAATGATCTTTCTTGAATAACCCGCAGTAATTTTTTTTGTAATGTCTCGGGCATATCGCCGATTTCATCAAGGAATAAAGTACCTTCGCCGGCCAATTCAAATTTTCCGGGTTTTTTGTGATCGGCACCAGTAAAAGCTCCTTTCTCATGCCCAAACAATTCGCTTTCTAATAAATTCTCTGGTAGTACTGTGCAGTTGATTGCTTGAAAAGGTTGAGTTGAATGAGAACCATTTTCGTGAATTACACGCGCCACTAACTCTTTTCCTGTTCCGGTTTCTCCAAGGATTAAAACATTTGTTGTATTCGGAGTATTTGAGATAACTCCAATTTTTTTAAATAGGTCCTGCATTTTGGGATGTTGGCCGATAATATTTGTGCCTTCTTCTTTATTTTTATTTTTTAATTGATGCTGCAGCTCATCAATTTGATTTTTCATTTGCATCAGTTCAATTGCTCTTCGAGCAGTAATCCGTACTTTTTCTATATCTAGCGGTTTTGTCAAATAATCAAAAGCACCCATCTTCATTGCTCTAATGGCTGTTTCCATATTTCCATCACCTGTTATAACAATAATGGGTATAAGCGGATAGATCTTTTTTATTTTTTCCAACGCCACCAATCCATCCATTTCCGGCATTGTAATATCCATAAAAATTAGAGTGGGTATGTTTTGATTTATTTTATTAATTGCTTCAATTCCATTGTAAGCTTCTTCGGTTGTAAAATGAAGAGTTGCAAAAGTTTTTTTGAAAGCGAAACAAATAGCGGGATCATCATCTACAATTAAAATTGATTTATCCTTCATAAACATTCCGTAATGGTAATAATATTTTGAATGTTGTTCCGTCTTTAGAATTGCTCTCAACAAGAACAACTCCCCCGTGTTGATTAATAGTTCTCTTAACCATTGCTAAGCCTAAACCGGAGCCTGCGCTCTTTGTTGTAAAAAAAGGATCAAATATTTTATGCAAGTTTTGTTTTGTTATTCCAACCCCGTTATCATGAATTTCAATTTTTATTAATTGTGAACCTTTTGGTAAGTTTATTTTATACTGCCCCGCTGTTTTGTTTTGCTTTACTTTATCTACATAAGCAAAATCATTTATTTCTGTTTTCTGTATAACTAAGTCGGTAGAGACAAAAATCTCTCCGTTTGTTTTTATTGCCTGCTCAGCGTTAATTATCAAATTGATTATTCCTTCTTTTAATAAATTTTCATCCATTAAAATTTGAGGAATTGAAGGATTTAATATTTTTTTTGTCGAAATATTTTTCTTGCGAAATTGAGGCTGTACAAATAATAAACATTCATTAATGATCATATTTATATCGCCTAGGGCAAGCACCGGATTAACGGCTCGGCTAAAGCCAAGTAAATTATTAACAATCTTCTCCATCCGGGCTATGGAGTTTAACGATTGATCAAGTGAATCAACGTCATCTTTCGATATGCTGCTTTCTTTTTGAAGTTGGATAAACATTTTTACCGAAGTAAGAGAATTTCTAAATTCATGTGCTATTAACGCGGTCGTTTCTCCAATGGTTATTAGTTTCTCTAATTTCAGTAAATGTTCTTCGGTTTTTTTCCGGGTTGTAATATCGGTTAAAATTTCGAGTACTGCAGATTTAGTGTCGCTTAAGGAAAGAGGAATTGAAATATGTTCGATATAAACAACCTCTCCGCTATCATCAGTTTTTGACTCAACAAAATTAGAAACTTTTTTTTCTGAATCGGATAGTTTAAGAGTACAATTTTTACAAATTAAATCGCTTCCTAATATTAAAGAGCAATTTTTGTTAATAATAGTTTGAGGATCAACGCCTGCAATATCTTTAATTGCAGCGCTTGCTGTTAAAATCTTTTGATCATTATCTATTAAAAGAAAAGCGCTTGGCACATTATCAAGAATAACTTGAATTTTTTCTTTCTCGTTATTTAATTCACTCGTTCTTTCAATTACAGTTTTTTCGAGTTCTTTTTGGTGATTAGCCAATTGAAGTTCTCGTTCGGCCAGTACTTGAGCCATTAGATTAAATTGATAAGATAATTCTTCAATTTCATCGTTAGTCCGAATATTTAATTTATGGGAATAATTCCCCTGCGCAATTATCTCGGCCCCTTTTTTAAGTTCCTTTATTGGTTTAACAATCTGGTTCGTTGCCAATAGGCCCATGGGGATTGAGATCAGCAGAAAAATGGCTATAAAAATAACCGAGATATAAACAAAGCTAAGAGCTTGAGCAAAAATATTTTTTTTATTTGCTTTCTCAAATATGAAATAAGATGTTCCTTTTACAAATGAGGTAATAAATAATGGTACGTAAGCAATGATTTCGTCATTGTTGTCTGAAATAAAACCGGAGTTGCCGGAAATAATTGCATCGGTAAATTCTTTAGGGTATTTCTCAAAAATATTTTCTTCAGTTCTATGGGCAAGCAGACTGTTCCAATTCTTCTTCTTTTCTGAATGATATAAATAATTTCCTTCGCTGTTAACTATTACAATCTCTTGTTTAAAAGTTAATTGAGAGTTGTGTTCTAAAACCTGAAATAATTCCTTCGCAAAAATATCAGTTATAAAAATGCCGGAGAATTTTCCGGTTTCATTAAATATTTTAATTGCAAAGCTGATAGTCGGTATGGTTTGATTTTTTTCATTAATTAATTCTGTGGGGACAATTGAAATAACTTGTTTGTCTGATTTCTCGGTTAAAATAAAATAATACTGAAAACTTCCTTCGCTTAATTTGTCAGAGGGGATAACTTTATAAGAGGTATCTACTTTTTGGATCCGGAACAACTCATTGTTATCTGCGCTGATAAATCGAATTTGATAATACATTTTTCTGCTTGAAATGAAATCAAAGATTTGAGTAGTAACTTTGTAGGAATCATTAACGGAATATTTATTCCTCATCTTATCTTTATTAATAAATGCTTTAAACTCGCCTGTATTTGTTAAATAATGGATATCGTTATTAATATTAACAATAAAATTCTGAGCCCGTTCATTAATGATTTCAACATTATGAGAAAGATTTTCAAGAGCAATTTCACGCATACTCTCCATGCTTTTGTATATTCCTACAATTCCAAAAATAAGCAGCGGTATAGTTGATAATAACGCAAATGCTATTATTAACTTTTTCCGAAGTGAGAGAAATGGAATTATTTTATTCAGACTATATTTCATAACTCAGGAATAAAAAAATTATTGATTAATAAAGTTAAATGGAGAATATATAATCCTTTACCAAAAATAACAGATTAACGAAAAAGAGCAAGACACATCTTGAATGATGTTAACTGTTTTATTGATTTAGGTTTAATATAAGAGAAATTCAATCAGAATTAGACCATGTTCAACTTTCTATAACAGTTGCATGGGGCCCCGCGGTTGAATATTTGAATTTTCATGCGGTTTTAATAAGCACCTTATTACAAACAATGGTGTTCATTTTTTTGATTTTCAAAACATTTTAGAGATTTTTTTACTGGCGGGAATAAATCGGGATTTCTGCAAAAGTTAAACATTCGCCTGAAAGCATCACAGAGTTATCACGGTCTATATACACGGATCTGCCGTCTAAAGAATCCACTTCAGCAATAGTATTTATATTTTCAATTTTTGTGATTTTTGCGGCAAGATAAACATGATTAGATTTTATTTTGTTGTAACGTTCAATAATTTCTTCGGAACAAGCTAGGGTCGTATAAATATTTTTATTGCAAGAATTATTGATCAATGCTTTCAAAAAATAATTTCCGTTTCTTTTAATTGTCCCGATGATAGTTGAATCGGCAACTACAGTTTTATTTAAAATAAAATCAATTTGTTTGCAATTGAAAAGTTCTGCATTGTTTTGTTGAACTAAGTGTTGTGCAGTTTCTCTATTTCTCAGAATAAATTGATCATACGATATTTTGCTGTGCTTGTTAGAGCAATTAGCTAATGTAAGCAATGAAAATATTACATAACTAAGAACGAATATTTTAGGAGTGGATTTTAATATTTTTTCGGGCAATTGTTGAATCAATTTACGCCTTGCCTTTTTTTTCAAATTCTTCTTTACTTACTATTCTTTTTTCGCAAACTCTATATTGGTGAACATCAAAATATTTTTTTAGACCATTGGAGTATTTTTCAACATTGGGAACACGAATATAACCATCCTTCAATTCGCCGGTTTTCCTATTCTTAAATTTTATATTAACGTAAAGTTCTTCTGGCATTTGAAAGCTCCATAAATTTACAGGTGCAAAATTAATGCTGAAAATTTGATTTTTCAAATGCTAAGTGTGGTTGGTCTACTTTTACACCCTATTTTAGGAAGTATGATCTACTGTAATAACCCATTTACCCCTTATTTTTTTCCAGATCTGTGTGTAATGCCCGCCTGCATTTTTCTTGCCTTCAACCTGCCATCTCCCAATCATAAATACAATGTTTTTATTAATAAATTCCAGCGCTACAGCTTTAAGACTTAGTTTACCCATTCCTTCTTTATCATCATAATTTTTTTTATACATATCCAAAGTTAAATTCCATCCGTACTGCACTCCAACTTTAGCAACAAAACGGAGTGAATCCGATTTCCAATAACCCTCCATGTATCCCTCCATATTTCCATCATTCCAGGCTTTTACCTGGTTTTCCATCACTTTCAGAATTTCCTTCTCGTCTTTTTCGGAATAATAAGGACCAAGATTTTTTTTGTTTTGAGCAAAAGCCGTTAACGTTAACAAAATGATTATGAGTGTAATATTTATTTTCATTTTGACTCCGATATTTTAAAACGAATTCTTAATACCTCATTTTCAAAACTTGTAGAAATTATTTTGAATGTTCCAATTTCTTTTGTTGAAGTAACATGAGGTCCGCTACATAAACAATTATCATATTCTCCGATGCTTATTACACGAAGATTTTCCCCCGCCTCATCAGGTAATCTGGAAAGATTAAATCTTCCCACAGCTTCATTACGGGTAATAAAACTTTCTTTGACCGGAAGGTTTAATGCAATTTGTTTGTTGATTATTTCTTCTATTGCTTGTATTTCCTGTGCAGTCAGATCACGATCAAAATGGTAATCACATTTAGATTTTTTCTTTTCAATATGCGCGCTGAATGCTCTTCCTCTTTGAAACATTTTATCCATTGTTCCGTTAAGTAGATGTTCAGCGCTATGCATCCTCGGATGATAGTCTTTGGGATTCTCGTTGTAGTCCATAATTGATCTTGTCACTCTGATCCCGACTTGTCGGGAGAAAAGTCTTAATTAATAATTAGAGATACTTCCCCCGATTTTCATCGGGGTCAGTATGACACATATAGATTAATCTTTATCTACATCTAATTCTTTTCCAAGAAAATTTTTAAACCAGAACTTAACACGTTCACGGGTAGCATGCGGCATTCCAACACCGTGTCTAAAGTTTGGGTAAAGCATCATTTCAAAATCTCTATTTTGTTTTTGTAATTCAGTAATAAATTGAATTGAGTTTTGCATATGAACATTATCATCAATTGTACCGTGTGTTATTAACATCTTTCCTTTATAATTTTTTACATACGTAAGAACAGAGCCTGCTTTATAGCCTTCCGGATTCTCGGCCGGAGTATCCATATATCTTTCAGTATAAACGTTATCGTATAATTGCCAATCCATTACGCCGTACTCTGCAATTCCGTGTGTAAAATAATCTGCGTCTTCCGTTAATGCCAGTGCAGTAACATATCCACCATAGCTTCCGCCGGTAATTCCTATTCTGGTTGAATCAATGAACGATTTTGTTTTAAGCCATTTTACTGCAGCAGCATAATCATGCATTTCCCATTTACCAAGATTACGATGCATCAACGCAACGCCTTTTTTTCCAAAATGTCCTGAACCGCGGTGATCAACTGAAATAGAAATTATTCCTTGTTGCGCTAAATAACTTTGAACTAATCCGAACGGATATGAATTTCTCACAGACGCAGAATTTGGTCCACCATATTCATTAAATATAACAGCATATTTTTTATTCGGATCAAAGTCCGAAGGCAAAAACCATATTGCCGGCAAGTTATAACCGTCTCCGGAGGGAATAGTAAACAATTCAGCCTTCGCCATATCGTAATCTTCGCCCTGAGTATTTCTTGAATCAGAAAGTGTTCTGATTAATTTTCCATCCATTTTATTAAGCTCGGATTTTGATGGTGTTGTTATATTGCTGTATGTGTCTATATAATACTTGCCGTTAGGTGAAACCGAGCAGTTGTGGGTTCCCGGAAATATTGTGATTTGTTTTAATCCTTTGCCGTCTAAACCAACAACACATAAATATCTATCTGTGCTGTTTTTCATCGGACTGTGGAAATAAACTTTTTTGTTTGCCTCATCTACGTAATGAATATCCGATACTTGCCAATCCCCTTGAGTTAGTCTCTTAATCAATTTTCCTTTTAAATCATAATAATAGAGATGGTCCCACCCGTCATTGTTCGATCTTAATAAAAATCCACTACTGGTTTCAAAGAAGTAAAGATCCTCAAACCATTCTACCCACTCTTTTTGTTTCTCGTTATATAGTTCAGTTTTCTTTCCCGAGTTTGTATCAATCCAATAAATAATAATATTGTCTTGCGCACGATTCATCCATTGAACAGTTAATTTATTATCTTTTGTCCAGGTCGGCCACGCAATATATTGATCTGCTTTCTCATCAAAATCAGCCCAAGTAATTTTTCCATCTGCAACATTTACTAATCCGAATTTTACATAAGGATTCGGATCGCCGGCTTTGGGATAATGTTGATGTTCGAGCTCTCCATGTTGTCCGTCTGCATGATAAATCGGAAAATCCGGAACTGGGTTATCATCAAAACGTAGGAAACAAATTTTATCACTTTTAGGCGACCACCAGAATGCAGAATATTGAGTAGCTCTTCCTAAAATTTCTTCCATATAAACCCAGGATGCCCAGCCGTTATAAATTAATTCCGCTCCGTCATTTGTTATTTGCATTTCTGTTTCTTTGTCAACATCATATACATAAAGATTATTATTCTTTACGTATGCAACTTTTTTACCGTCGGGAGAAAGTTTTGCAACTTTTTCTGGTTTTTCATCCTTGGTTAATTGCTTGAACATATTTTCCGGACGAGAATAATAGTAAAGATCATTCTTGTAGTTAAACAAATAGTAATTATTATCTTGTGTACTTCCAAACGGGCGATCTATAGAAAATCCCTCCGGCAATTGAATGCTGCTGTTATCAATGTAAATTTCAGATTTACCGTCTTCAACGTTAGTCTTCATCATAACCGGTCGTGAGCCTGGTTTTGAAGGATCAGCTTTCATTTCGAGATAATGCTCTTCGTCAATCCAACCCATAGCACCACGTCCAAACATTCCCATACCACCGCGCATTCCTCTGCCGCCTTCATAAACTTGTTTGTAGGTGAGTTTTTTCTTCTGGGCAGTTAAATCCGAAAAATTAAATACCAATCCCATTGCTGCAAGAAGAACTATTAACACAACCTTTTGATGTTTCATTTCATCTCCAAATTCTTTTTATGAGTATTTAGCTAAAAAATTATAAAAATATTTTTTCTCAACCAATTTAATAAATGTTAAAATGCTAGAGGTGAAAAGCAAGAAGCGAGAGGCAAGAGACATTCTTTCCAATCACCAATTTCAATTCACGAATTTACCACGCATACGCTTCCGGTGCTTGATTGCCGGGACCCGGCCAAATCTCATCTAATTTTTTTAGAATTTCCTCAGATAATTGTATTTCCAATGCTTTAACATTTTCTTCTAATTGCTGAATCGTTCTTGGTCCAACTATCGGCGAAGTTACTACATGATTATTAAGTACCCATGCAAGTGCAACATCTGCCGGTTTCTGTCCAATCTCCTTACACAAATTTTCATAAGCTTGAATCTGTGGACGAAGTTTCTCGGCTGATTTTTGTAACGGTTCTCGTGTTCTTCTGCCTTCTTTGGCCTTTTCAAGTACACCGCATAATATTCCGCCGCCCAAGGGACTCCATGGAATTAATCCAACACCAAAATGTTTACATGCGGGAATCACTTCCAGTTCTATCTGTCGGTTTCTTAAACTATAAATACTTTGCTCTGAAATTATTCCTAAAAAATTTCTTTGATCTGCAATCATTTGAGCTTCTGCAATATTCCAAGCGGCAAAGTTGCTGCTTCCCACATAAGTGATTTTTCCTTCACGTACAAGTCGTTCCATAGCTTGATAAATTTCTGCCCATGGTGTATCGCGGTCAATGTGATGCATTTGATAAAGATCAATATGATCTGTCTGTAATCGTTTTAAACTATCTTCGCACGCTTTGCGTATGTGATACGCGGAAAGTTTTGATTCATTCGGCGCCTTCCCCATGCTGCCATAAACTTTTGTTGCCAATACAATTTTATTACGGCGGGATTTATCTTCAGCCAGCCAGCGTCCAATTATTTTTTCTGTGTTACCGACTCCGGATGGATCCCACATTGCACCATAGACATTTGCAGTGTCGAAAAAATTAATTCCGAGTTCCAGTGCTTTGTTCATAATAACAAAACTATCCGGTTCCGATGTATATGGACCGAAGTTCATAGTACCTAGACAAAGTCTGCTTACTTTTAATCCTGTTCTGCCGAGAAATGTGCATTCCATTTTCACTTCCTTTCACTTTTTTTATTTTCTTTTGTTTAATCTAATAAAGAATGTGGTGATCGGTCAAATTATATATAATGATTTATAGAAAGGAAAAAATCTAAAATAGTTAACAGGCATTAAAACAAAATTTTTTAAGGATAAATGATTTTATCTATACTAATGGGCAACAAACTTCTCTCTATTGAAATTTTCGTTGACCAAACAACAAAAAAATCAAAATGTTTTTTTCAACCAAATAAGGTAAATAGAATTAAATGCACGAACTCTAGTTGCAAAACCATTCCCAACATTCTTCTATCAACGGCTTTTTAGAAATAGTAGCGCAAACCGTGCACTGAATATTTTTACCGGAACCCTTAATAATTTTGGGCTTAATTTGATTACCTTCGCTTGAGGTAACAATTAACTTATCAACCTTACCATTCTTTAGCTTTACGCAATACATTGTGCCGCTGGCACTTTTAAATATTGTGTGAAGTCCGCTCTTCAAATTTTTATCGCTGGTTAATTTGTTATAACCATCAATCAAATCATGACCTGGTTTCATCTGTGTTTTAACGGTTTGAATTTTTAAATCTGAAGATGACTCAAAAGAATTTGGTTGTGAGTTATTTGCGGAAACAAATAAGAAAGTGGTAAGTATTAATAGAGTAATCGCTTTTTTCATAGCAACCCTCCTTTTTCAGATTTATATAATTTTCAGTAGATTTTGAAAACTATCATCCGAATTCTGTATAAAATGTAACTTATCTTTCTTCCAAGATCAAGATTTTCTTTTTTAATTCATGTCAAATAATCCTATTTACAATTACTTATTTGATTCACCCGGCTTAAAAACAAATTTTTTAATATCTTGGTTATTAAATATGGGGCTGTAGCTCAGTTGGGAGAGCGATTCGTTCGCAACGAATAGGCCGAGGGTTCGAATCCCTTCAGCTCCACATTTTTTTCATCTCTATTCTCGAATAACTTTTAATTTAACCGGAGAAGTGTTATGGAAAATCTTGATGATTTAAATATGGATCCTAATACAACAATTAAACCGCCAAGCCCTTTTCAGTATGCATTTGAATCAATGACAAAGGATATGAGATTTGTAGGAATGTTCACAATCATTTATGGTGCAATTAATTGTTTAACAATTATCGGTGCGTTGATCGGAGCTCCAATGATTTTTATCGGGATGCGGATAAGAGAAGCGGCAGATCAATTCTTAATCTTCAAAACTACGAACAGTACCGCTGCGCTTCGTTTTGGTTTTGAGCTGCAGGGAAAATATTTCCGTACTGTTAAAATCCTAATTATTATCCAATTAGTACTCATGGTACTGAGTATTATTGCTGTCATTATTTTTATGTCGTTCTTTTTAAGTTCTTTTATGCAATTTCCAACTTCATCGTAAATCAAAGAAAGGCCGGCTTTAGTGAAAAATGATAAAATAAGTTTGTACAAGTTCGCAGTTATTCTTGCATTCATTACTATATTTTATAATCTCGCGGAAGGATTGATCTCAATTTACTTTGGTGTGCAAGATGAAACTCTTTCTCTATTGGGTTTCGGCATAGATTCTTTTGTAGAAGTTATATCCGGCATCGGCATTTTGCACATGCTTATAAGAATAAGAAATAAAGGTGAAGAACGGGATGAGTTCGAAAAAACTGCTTTAAAAATTACCGGAACAGCATTTTATATTTTAGTAGCCGGTTTGCTTGCAACAGCCGTGTTTAACATTTATATCAATCATAAACCCGAAACTACGTTTTGGGGAATTGTGATTTCTCTTATTTCTATAATCACAATGTCGGCATTAATATTTTTCAAAATGAAAGTCGGTAAATCATTAAACTCAAGAGCATTGGTGGCTGATGCAAATTGCACAAAAACTTGTCTTTATCTTTCAGTTATACTTCTTGCTGCAAGTATAGGTTATGAGTTGACAGGTATTGGCGGAATTGATTCTGCCGGCGCTTTATTTATAGCTTATTTTTCTTATAAGGAAGGGAAAGAAGCATTTGAAAAGGCTCGGACAGGTAAGGATTGCGAATGCGAAACCATTCATTAAAAAAGTAGCGCAGATTAGAAATCTGCGCTACCATATTTTATTAATCAAAGACCTTTTCTAATTCCTGGTATCTGGAATGAACAGCATCAACAGCTCCATTAATTGCGTTCTTATCATCGCCTTTTACCATAACAGCATTTAAATTATCAACTGCCGTATTCAATTCCGTCTTACATTTTTCAAACGAATCTTTTTTTGCACTCATACGTTCGGATAACTGAGTTTTCATTAGATCTTTCATTTTTGCTTTTAAAACAACGGCTGATTTTTGAACTTTCATGTAATCATACTTCGGCATATTATAGTGATAAAGCATATAAAGCTCCTGGTGGAATGCTTCAACTTCTTTTAAAACCGGTTTCACTATTCTTACAAGAGCTTCGTATTGCATATGAAGTTTTTCCGCAGCATTTAAAATTCCAACCGAATCATTTTTTGCGGCTGCGCCTTTATACATTTCAACATTAATCTTGAACTTCTTTAATCCCTCGTCCCATTTCGATTTCTTATCGCGAAGGATTCCCGATAATTCGGCGTTTCTAATCCTGTTAAATCCTTTCTCAACCTCCGGCGTAAATGAAATTAAAAGTTTAATGTCTTTCTGCGGCCAGCCCGTATGCCAAATCTGATAAACAATGTCGTGGAATTCTGTAAGCTCTTTTACTTCTGAATTAACTTCGTGAATCTTTTCCTGTTGTGCAAAAGTCGGAGACATAAATGCAATTGCAATGATGATAAATAAATACTTCTTCATTTTTTCCTCTGTTTATTGTTGGTGAGTCTTTATATATAATCCTGTGATTGGCATATATGCATGTTACGTAATTAAGTAGATTTACAAATCAAAATTATGAAAAATAAATTTGTTTAGCGTATAAAAATTGTAATCTATTTTAGGCAATAAAAAAACCGGAGTACAGAATAAATCAAAATACTCCGGCTGCTTTTCTTGAGGAGGTTTATTTATTAATTGCGTGGTTGATATACTATTTTTCGAATTGTATCAAATTGAAGATATGGATATTCTTCCCTAAGAGTTTCAATTGCATTACTTGCACTAACTTTTTGGGTTCTTAAATCCTTGAATTTTTTTCTAATGATATAATCACGTACGGATTTCTCATCTATTAACCCTCTGCTTGTAAGTAGCGAGTAGAGATCATCGCTGATTAATTCGGCAATTGGGTTATTACTATGATTTAAGTTTTCCATGTTGCCTCCTAATTGAATGTTAATTTATTTTATTTGTTCGAATCGTCTCAGTATCTGGATTGTATTTAATTATTTGATGCAGCTTTGTAAACTGCACAATTGTGCGGTTCTTCATAGAAAAGAGATAAAATTTGGTACGGACCTACATATTCATGTAGTTGGTGAGATTTTGGTTATTTGCTTTCGGATATAAGATAAAAATAACTATTAGATAAGTCCTTTGCGGATGGCTTTTGCAACTGCCTCTGACTGCGAATGTACATGAAGTTTTCTGTAAATATTTCTAATATGATGCCGAACAGTATCAACACTTATAAATAATCTATCTGCTATTTCTTGATAATTATTTCCATCCGATAAAGAAGTTAATACTTCAATTTCCCGTGTTGATAATCCTGTTTCTTTTTCTTCAGAAACTTTTCCCTGTGTTTGACGAAATACATTTATTACCTGGCGTGCAATCAATGAGCTCATTGGCGCTCCGCCTTCCGATGCGTCTTTAATAGCTTCTAGTAATCTGCTTGGTGGAGTTTTTTTTACAAGAAATCCGCATGCACCTGCACATAATGCTTTGAATACTGATTGACTATCTTCATAAACGGTAAGCATCAAAATATTTAAATCCGGTTTAATTTTTTTTGCTTTGGTAATGCCATCAATACCGCTCATACCAGGCAGACCGATATCCATCAAAACAACATCAACGTTCATTCTATCTAATTTGGAAAGAAATGATTCGCAATCATCAAATGAACCAACACAACTGTATCCGACCGTTCCGTTAATCAATGCGGCAAGTCCTTCGCGGATTGTATTGTTATCTTCTATGATTGCTACTTTTATCATTTAATAAATTATGATTGTTACAATCGCAAAATAACAATTAAAAGGGATGGTTGAAAACATTTGAGCGGCTATTTTAGACGCGATAAAATGATATTTCTTATTCCGCTTAATCTTCCTTTAAATACAATGGTTGTTCCTTCGTCAGAAGAATTAATCGTTAACTCACCGCCAATTGCTGATGCGCGATTTTTCATATTCAATAATCCGTTGCCCTGTATTTTATTGCTTGCATCGAGACCAATTCCGTCGTCTTTTAAAATTAATTCCAATTCGTCTTTGTTAAGGTTTGCTTCCAAAGTTATTTTTTTACATTTGCTGTGTTTTATGGAATTATTAATTCCTTCCTTAAACATCAAATATAAATTCTGTTTGTGTTCCATTGGAATTTTAAGTGAACTGAGTTCTTCAAGATTAGAAGTTTTAAATGAGATCCCGGCTAAATTTAGAAGATCGCTGTAAGTATCTTTCAATCTTAAAATAAGATGATGGAAAGAATCGCGCTGAGGATTAACCATCCAGACAATATCACTCATGTTATCAATCAGCTGACGTGCTTTATCGCTAATACTTACTAAGTGCTGAGAAGAACTTTGAATTTGTTTTGCTGCAAGTTCGCTTAAGATTGAAATCTCGGTTAAACCGGATCCTACGTTATCGTGTAAATCGGCAGCAAGTTTTCCTTTTAATTTTTCAATTGCCAGCAATCCACGGTATCTTATTGTGCTCAAGTAATAGATTATAAAAGCCACAATTAAAATTGAGAGAGTTAAGAACCACCATGTTCTCCAAATAGGCGGTAGTATTTTTAAATAGATTTTTGCGCCGTCATTATTCCAAATTCCATCATTATTGGAACCACGTACTCTGAAAACGTATTCGCCCGGCAATAGGTTTGTATAATTTGCAATTCTTCTTCTAGAATCCACGTAACGCCAATCGTCTTCAAATCCTTCAAGTTTATATGCATACTGGTTATCGTCTGGGTTAGTATAATCAAGCGCTGCAAATTCAAACGAGAAAAAATTCTGTGAGTAGGAAAGCACTAACGTATCTTGTTCTCCTCTTACAGGTTCATTAAATATTCTTACGGAACTTATTACAATCGGCGGAACATATTTATTATCCAATACACTATCCGGATAAAAATAATTCAGCCCATTGATTCCTCCGAAAAACATTTCACCATTCTTTGATTTATAATAAGCGCCGCCGCTAAATTCTAAACTTTGTAGTCCATCATGAAGATCGTACTGCGTAAAATTTTCCGTCTGCGCATTAAATTTTATTAAGCCGTTATCCGTGCTCATCCAAAGATTATTTTGATTGTCTTCAAGAATTCCATATACAACGGAACTACCTATTTTATTTTTTTTATTATATCGTGTAAATCGTTCTGTCTGTTTATTGAACCTTTGAATACTTCCCCCGTAAGTTCCGATCCAAAGATTTTGCATTGAGTCTTCATAAATTGTCATTACACGGTTATCGCTAATACTGGATTCATCACCTAAAATATTTTTGTAAGAAATAAATCTTTCGGTCTTCGGGTCAAATTTATTTAGACCTCCGCCAAATGTCCCAATCCACAGAATACCATCTACATCTTGAAAAATTGTATAAACCCTATTATCACTTATACTGAACGGATCGTTAGGATTATTCATGTATCGTTTAAAAGAAAATCTTTCTGATTGTATGTCTGCATCAGATAATTTGTTTAAGCCGCCGCCAAAAGTTGCCAACCAAATATTCTGATCTCTATCCTTAAAAATTGATTGAACTTGATTTGCGCCTATGCTGGTAGAATCACCCGGAATTTTAACATAGTGTTTTGATTTACCGGTTGATTTGTTAAATATATTTAATCCGCCGCTGTAGGTTCCGATCCATAAAAATCCATTTTCATCATCAAGAATCGAACGAATGTGATTATCACTAATTGAACCTGTGATACCTGGATTTGATGTGTAGTGAGAAAATTTTTTACTTTTCCGATCATATTTATTTAATCCGCCTTTATAAGTTCCGATCCACAATACTGAATTTTTATCGCCTTGAATGGCCCAAACAACATCATCGTTCAAACCGTTAATTCCATTTATATCTTTATTGATCTGCTTAAACTTTACTGTGTTATGTTCAAGTTTACTTAATCCTTTGCCAAGATGGGTTCCGATCCACAATGAACCCGATCTATCTTCTAATATTGAAAGCACATCATTCTTAGTAAGACTGCTTTGAATTTTAGGATCGTTTTTATAAACATTAAATTTTTGTTTATCGGGATCTAAACGGTTTAATCCTCCGCCAAAAGTACCAAGCCAAATTGCGCCGACTTTATCTTGAATGATTGTCATTACAAAATTATTTGACAAACTATTGGGATTGTTGGGACGGTTTACAAATCTTTCGAATCGCGCTTTCTCGGGAGAAAAATTTAAATATTGATTGGAAAGTTTATTCAATCCGCTGCTGTAAGTCCCGACCCACAGATTACCTTTTCTATCCTTCATTAGAGAAACAATCTTATCATCGCTTAAACTCCATGCATTATTATTTTTGGAATAATGCGTAATTGAAGTTTTCTCACCTGCTGTAATTCTATAAAGTCCGCCGCCGAGAGTTGCAACCCAGATAATATTATTTTCATCCGTGATAATTGCTTTAACTCTATTAGAACTAAATCCGTTGGGATCTTTTTCATTATAATGAAAATGTTCGTACTTATTTTTTGATATGTCTAATTTTACCAGACCTTTTCCCCAAGTGCCTATCCACAAAAATCCATTCTTATCTTGTGTGATTGAGGTTATTGATTTATCATTGTTGCGGGAAAACGGAAGCGGAAAGTCATAATATTTTTCATCGGGAGCTGTATCTGTTTTTAATAAATTTGTAAAATAAAAACGGGAAAATATCCCGTTCTTTTTATCAAACTTATTTAAAACTCCTTCAACAGTGCCAATCCAAATATTTTCATCTTTATCTTCAAACAACGACAAAATTCCGTTATCTGAAATTGATGTTGTATCTGCAGGATCATTTGTAAATACCGTAAAATTATATCCGTCGTAACGGTTAAGACCGTTTGCTGTTCCAAACCAGAGGAACCCTTTTTTATCCTGAATCATACATAAGATTGTGCTTTGGGAAAGTCCGTCTTCAATTTTTATCTGTTTGAATTGAACCTCTTCCTGCAATATCAAATTATCTGCAATAGTTAGGCTTGTCATCATGAAAAGAAGCGGAACTACAGTTTCCCAATATTTAATCAGAGAGTTTTTCACATTTACGATAAACTATAAATAAATTATTAAGCACAATATAAATAGAGCCCCTAAAAATCTACTCAAAATAAAGGTTATTTTCATCTTATCTGTATTTGAAAATGTTAGGTGAAATCTTCAGATAGTTCCATTATATTAGACGTGTAAGAAGAATGGAAAAAAATCTATGCGAAAATTATTTTTTTTAATGATCGTTTGTTTTTCGGTTTGCTTCATTGCCGGTTGCGATAAAGGAATTGAACCCGAGCCTGAAAAATCTCCTCAAGCGGAAATAATCGGTTTCAGCGGTAAAGTTACTTTTACCGGTACTTGGCCTGCGGGAATAACCCGCACGCATATTGTTGTATTTAAAAATGAGATACTAACTGTGGATGATTTTTCTTTTCAAAACCTTGCGTTTGTTGTTGATCCCATATCGTTTGAGAGCGCTGAATTTACTTACGATTCCCGAGCAAATAATTTCTTCTCGCTTACTCTTGCCGAAGGTACATATAAATATATTGTTGTTGCTCAATCTAAAACGCCGACTATTTCTTTTAACAGAGACGATTGGACAATTGTTGGTGTTTATTATAATAACGGTGATCAATCAAAACCCGGAGCGATGACTTTACAAAAAGGAAAAATTACAACCGGTATTGATATCAATGTTGATTTTAATAATCCGCCGCCGCAACCGCCGAAGTAATTTCGTTTCGGATTTTATTTTCAAGGTGTGAAAAGAAAAAGCGAGAATAAAATGAAAAAATTTTTAACTGCTTTGATACTAACCACTTCCATTGTTTGCTATGCACAAAATTCTTCCTTAAACGGAAAAATTATTTCAGATAAAAACGAACCGCTCGAGGGTGTTAACATAATTATTGCCGACACACAACTCGGTGCGGTTTCTATGAGTGATGGCGGTTTCGAAATTAAAAATCTTCCTTTCGGGGATTACACACTTGAAGTTTCGATGATTGGTTATGCGAAAAAAAGATTAACCGTTTCTTTCAATTCTGATTACACACCTATTACAATCGTTCTAACTGAAGAAGTAATACAAACCGATCAGATCATTGTAAGTGCAGGTAAATACGAACAAAGAGTTCAAGACCTGGCGGTTAGTACCGAAATTATTTCTCCAGATTATTTATCACGTAATAATTTTTTAACATTTGACGATATGCTTAGAAATGTTCCCGGAGTACAATTAAATCTAGAACAGCCAAGCATCCGCGGTTCAAGCGGATATAGTAAAGGTACAGGTGCGCGTGTATTAGTTGCCGTAAACGGTATTCCAATGTATTCCGGCGATACGGGTGATATTGTTTGGGAATTAATTCCAACAGCAGATATTGAACGCATAGAAATTATTAAAGGTCCGGCCAGCTCGCTATATGGTTCATCGGCAATAGGCGGAGTAATAAATATTATCACAAAATCAACCGTGAAAAATTCTATTACACATTTTAGTTCTTACTTCGGCATGTATGATAAACCTGCTTACGATTCTTGGAAGTGGGATGATGCTATGCGTAATTTCTATGGATTGGAACTTACTCATTCCGGTTCCTCCGAAAATCTTGGTTATACTTTTTCTTTTAAGAAATTTGATAATATGAGTTACCGCCAAAATGATTATTCTAAACGTTATCTCGGTTACTTAAAATTAAATTACGCATTCAATCCGGAAAATCATTTAACATTTTTTGCAGATTTTCTAAATATGAACCGCGGCAATTTTCTTTATTGGAAAGATTCGCGCAGCGCACTTGTTCCCAAAGATGAAGATAACGGCAATACGGTAGAATCGAACCGTTTATTTACCGGATTAATTTTCCGGCATCAATTCAGTAAAAATATATTCGCCGAACTGAAATCGAGTTATTACCATACAAAATTTGACGGACGGGGAATTGAACTTACAACTTCAACTGCAAATCTTTTTAGGAATGAATTGCTCACTAATATAATTTTATCTAACGAGTTTATTCTTACTTCCGGTGTTGAAGCATCATATTCAAAAATTTCTTCCAACATATTTAAGAATCCGACTTTTTTCGGAGCCGGCGCTTATGCGCAATTAGAATACAAAGGCATAACAAATCTTATAGCAACAATCGGTTTGCGTTATGATTTTATGAAATTGGATTCGTTAAACAATGCAAACGCAGTTACACCTAAAGTCGGATTAAATTATAAACTCACAAAAGATTTTATTTTGCGCGGGTCGTTCGGAACAGGATTCCGTGCACCAACTCCATCCGAAGTATTCACTACAGCAGCAGTTGGAGGAGGATTTAATATCAAAGGCAATACCGATCTTACTGCCGAAACGAGCGCTTCATTTGAGATTGGCTGTAATTACCAGCCGGATAAAACTTTTTCAATGGATTTATCTTTGTATCAAACCAATTACAAAAATTATATTGAAGCCAACTTGACTAAAAATGCAGAGATACAATTTATTAATCTGTCCGAAGCGCGGATACAGGGATTGGAGATCGGCTCTAATTTTTATTTGATCCCGGATCTCATCTCGGTAAATCTCGGTTATAATTTTATGAATGCAAGAAATTTAGCCGATGATAAATTTTTGAAATACAGACCTCAGCACACTTTTAATACACAAATAAGATACACTCCTGCTCCTTTCGATATTGGAATTAATTTTAGATACTCAAGCAGAGTGGATGAAATAGACGATCTGATTACCCAGCCGCCGATCTCCTTAGTTGTTGACGGAGCTAAACGTGTTCCTATTTACGTTACAGATATAAGTATAGGATATAATTTTCTTCTTAATACTGTCCCGGCAAAAATTTATCTAAACGCAAAAAACATTTTCAATTATAATTATGTGGAGTTCATCGGTAACATTGCACCGATAAGGAATTATTCTTTGAGTCTTGAGTTGTTCTTTTAGCATCAATTTTTCGTGCTGAAATATTATGGAGAACAATGCACAAAATAATTTCATACTTGTTTGTTCTGCCGAAGCTGCATGAATTATAATTCACTCTTAAGCAACTGCTTATTCTTTCATGCGTCTGATTAAGTACAAATATTTTTCAATAGTTTAGACGAGGGTAAAATGGCAGAGCGTGTTTGCCCGGTTTGGGTTGGTTATTTATTATTAAGTCCGTTGAGAAAATTATTTCAAAATCCGAATAAGATTTTAAGTCCGTACATTAAGAATGGAATGAAAGTAATGGATGTTGGAAGCGCGATGGGTTATTTCAGTTTGGAGCTTGCAAAGTTAGTTGGTGTAAATGGAAAAGTAATTTGTGTTGATATGCAGGAAAAGATGCTCGATGTTTTGAAGAAACGTGCTACGAAAGTAAATTTATTGAGCCGGATTGAAACACGTTTGTGCAATCAAGAATCACTTGGACTTGACGATCTAAAAGAAAATTTAGATTTTGTTCTTGCATTTGCAATGGTTCACGAGGTTCCGGATGCAGCTTCATTTATAAAGGAAGCCTCCGCCGCAATAAAAAGAAAAGGTTATTTGCTTATATCGGAACCGGCAGGGCATGTTACTGAAGAAGACTTTAAGAAAACAATTTCAATTGCAGAACAGAATAATTTAAAAGTAATTGAAAGACCAAAAATTAAAAAAAGTTTTAGCGCTTTATTTCAGAAAGAATAAACGGAGAACAAATGGATTGGACTAAAGAATTTCCCGCATCAATTTTAATGTGCGATAATAACGGAACAATTACAGAGATGAACGAGAAGGCAGCGGCTACATTTGCAGACGACGGCGGTTACGGTTTGATCGGAAAAAATTTATTTGAATGTCATACAGTCAAATCGAACGAAATAATAAAAAAGATAATGAACGAAAAGAAACCAAACGTTTATACAATCGAAAAGAACGGAATCAAAAAATTAATTTATCAAGCGCCGTGGTATGAGAACGGAGAAATGAAAGGTCTTGTTGAGTTATCGCTCGAAATTCCTTTCGATATGCCTCACTTTATAAGATAGAAATCAATAACCTTCCTTAAAAATATTTCTTGTCATTTCGATTCCTATTTATCGGGAGAGAAATGACATTTCAGAACCATTCTGATGTTTTTAAATACTACTCGGATTTAGTGTTTTCTTCTTCTTCCTTTTTAATCACTTCAATCGTAAAATTAGCGGCAACGCCTGCAAGTGCGCCAATAGCAGCAACAACCGGCGCAAACAAAGTTCCTATAACTCCAACCGTTACTGGAATCTCAATGTATGTTCTGCCCTTATCATCTTTAATTATTATTCTGCGTGCATTTCCTTCTTTTATCAGCTCTTCTATCTTGGTAAGAAGTTCTTGTCCTTTAATTTTAAATTCCATTTTACTTATTCCTGTTTGTAATTTAATTCTTATTAAACTTGAAACGTCTGATGTTTTACAACCGCAATTTTAAGATCTGTTATTACAGCCGAAAACGCTTTCATAATAGAAATAACTGCGGCGACAAATGATCTTGCCCAAAAAGAATTTACAGGCAAATCCATCCAATAATTATTCAGTTGGGATCTAACTACCACACGCGAGACTTTTCCATCATAAAAATATTTCTCAATTGTAATCGAATTGCCGCCGTTAAATTTCATCTATGTTTCCAATACATTTTCTTTTACGATACTTTAGATGAACATGAAGCCGGATTTGTTCCGCAAAGAACAAATAAGATGATTTTTTTCTGATGATTATATAATAGTAAAGCGGATCAGAATGACCCGCCTTTTAGAAGTGAGATTTATTTTTTTCTGCTTTCAACAATTTTTTGGAATGCAGGTCCCGCTTTTTCTAAATCAGAGGGAGTCATGGCTGGAAAAATATTTATATCAGCATTAAAATCAAGCCAGAGCGGCTCGAAGGAAGTTACCATTTGATCTTCCGACTTAAGATCAAACACTGCATACATTGTGCGCTGGCCGTAGCGCATAGTAAAATAAACCGCTTCCGGTTTAAGATTTTGAACTGCCGACTGAATTTTATTCATTAATGTACCATCAAGAATTGCTGAATTTCCAGTTTCAACCGGCAGCTTAACTTCAACCAAGAACCTCATAACAGGCCCCTTTCTTTTGTATTGTTTGTTAATAATGTTATTAGGAAGAAGAGAAATATTTTAAACGTGCGTCCTTTCGAAATGATTTTTTGAAACAGATTTAGACTGCTAATTTAATCACATGAGGATATTCGGTAGTTAATAAATTGTTATTCTTTTTAGTAGAGGCGTTCTTTCCCTTTTTAAGCTTTTTTGTTTTCTTAACTTTTTTATTTCCTAAATAATAAAGTTTGACTTCCGGAAAAAGTCCTTCGTTAACGACTTGTAATTCAAAATGAGGAACACTGCTCTCACTTGTTTGAAAAAGATTTGTCTGTGTTTGAGTATCAAGTGTTATTGGTAACATGTAATAATAAAAAATTAAATGAGATTAGCTTCTTTGTCCTTTTAAAATGTATTAAAATTGAATTGTTATTCCTAACAACTTTTAAATATTTTTTTCTTGCTAATAATATTATTTCTTCAATTTATTCTTAAACTTTTTCTGTGAATAAAATAAGAGACGTTGTTCTTATTTCATTCTTTTGTGATCACAACTTTATGCTTTACAAAATCAGTGCCTTTACCCGGAATATTTACAATTAATTTTCCGTCTTTTAATTCCCCGCCGGTAATATTTTTGATCAATTCATAATTCATAATTCCCAATTCATAATTTCTATTCGTTTTACCTTCGCAGTTTATTATAAGTTTATTTCCATCCAACTCTTGAGAAATAATTTTCAATCCTTCATTCGTCGCTCCAATCTGGGTAACTGATTGTGGAAAATAAATTCCAATAGATGGTTTATGATTTATAATTAACTCGTTTTTACCTTTTAGCTTGAAATTAGTTTTTAACTGATAAGCTTGCTCGTGTTTAATAAATTCGTAATCAAGTTTATTTCCATTTAATGTAACGGAATTAATCTCAGCACCTAATTCAAAATCCGGAATGAATTCAAAATCAATTTCTTTATCTCCTATATTATCAACTATCAAGTCCATCTTTCCATTCTCAATTTTCAATTCGCAATTCGCAATTGCCTTTCCCGTTTTGATATTGTTTACTTTCAAAAATTTCCAATCAGCAGGTAATTTTGGCGCAAAAATTATTTTATTGTTCAGTGCATCAACCTCCAAACCAATCAACCCATGTACAATAGGGAAAACATAACCGCTAATTGAAAATCCTTGATCATGATAAGCTTCACCAAGCTTTGTGTTGATATCACCCGAAAAAACTTCCGGTGCAACTCCTAATCCGTAATCAAAAACATGTTGTGCCGTATTCCTAATTGTTTGGTAACCTTGTAAATTAAAATGAGTTGCAAATTGCGCACCCGCTATAAAATACGAAGTGAACGCCCATATAGTTCCGTAATTATAATTTGTTGGATCATACAATGAAGATTTATTTGAAAGATTACGAATTCCCCAATCTGTAGCCATATCGCTTTCGTTGAACTGTTTTATTGTACTTACACTTCGTTTCTCATCACTTAATCCAAAAAGAATTGACGTTGATGAATAAATATTTTTATCACGAACTTGTTTGCCGTCTTCTGCCGCACCAAAACTGTAAAAGCCAAGATCATCAATCCAAAATATTTTTTCTAATGCTTGCTGTGCTTTCGGAAAGAGTTTTTCTGTTTCGTTTTCAATCTCCTTATCACCTGCGTACTTAGCCATTAAGTTTACTTCTTTAATCCCTTGTGTCCACAGGCTTTGTGTAAAATTATCATTAAAGATATGCACGAGAGAACCAAATTCAAGAACTCCGAGCCCCGCACCTTTAAGATCCATCAAACCATCGCCATTACTGTCTTTGCTTAAACTCCATTTGTATGCTTGCAAAATTGACTTCCAACTTTTTTTAATGAATTCAACGTCTCCTGTCTTTCTGAAGTAATCACCGATCGCGACCAAATACCATGGAGAAGTATCTGCATGATTATATCCGAAATGATAATCGTTCCACCAATCAACAAGCCCGTCGCTTTGTGAGAGTTCGTGTGCCATTTTTCCTATATCAATTACTTTATCGGTTGGATTCCTTTTTCTTATCGGATAGTTTTCTTGTCGCTGCCATTTTTGTGTAAACTCAAGAGCATCTCGAACTGTTTTGTAATCTCCGTAACCATTCATTGCAAGAGAATTAATAAAAGCGTCTCCGCCGAAATACCACGCAAATCCCGGTCTTCCGCCGCCGCCGCTCAACCCATAACCTGCGACCAATCCTTTTCCTAATGTTGCATTATCAACCATTAAATTGTTCAGAGCTACTTTTCCATATTCAAATGCAAGATTTAATTTTTCATCAGGTGTTACAACTTCAACAGTTGAGTTTCGGAGATTTTCATAATACTCACAATTTTTTTTGTAGAACATTTCAACATTGCCGAGAAGATTTTTATAAAGTGTTTTTACCGAATCATATTTTGTTTTAACGGGGCTTCCGGCAATTGCAATTGGAATAAAATTATTTTTTGCATCGCCGGGTTTAATGTCAATTTTAAATTGAATCGGATTATCAGCAAACATGTGGGCTGGGGGTGCTGCCATTTGCAGTGCGACCGGTGAGCCGCACAAAAACAATCCTCTCTGTTGAGATTCGGAGATTACATACGCATTCATTCCGTCATCCCAGTAACTGTATTGTCCGCCGATTCCTGCCGGCCATTGCGGCTGCATGACAGGCATAAATCCGGGAACAATTGTAAGCGGGGTTGTTGTATTAACATCAAGAAGAATCATCGCACCGGGTTTATTATGCGGCACAAAAATTATTTCTTTCACTGTGAATGACTCATAAACATAAGTCAAAGTAGTTACTTCAGGGGTAACGGAAATATCGCGCAGAATATCTTTGGCCAGAATGGGCTGGGTTGTTGTTCCGACAAAAAATTGTATTTCAAAATTGCGCAGAACTTTCCACGGCCAAATCCACATTTCGAATGAACCGTTCTCGTAACCTAACAATGCAGCTTTCTGACCGATCTTATCCATGTACTGATTCGGCTGCGCTGGACGAGTTATTGTTAGATCGTTCTGTTTGATTTCAAATTTGTTAATCAATCCAGTTTGAGCGGAAAGATTTGCCAGGAATATTGTTAATATCAAAAAAATAGTTTTGTAATTTTTCATTTTTCTTCTCGATTTTAATTATTTGAATAGCACGCAGATTTTTTATGATTGTTATGATTTATCATGATTAATCTTAATCAATCATAATAATCAGCGTTCTATCGTTTATATTTTTCAATTAGCACCCTCGCCATTATCGAATCCCAAATATAATTTGGCGGAGAGTTGAGCACTTCGTTATCGGGACTGTATGATTCCCAATAATTATGATTCTTTTTCAGTTGCGTTGTAACTGCAATCAACATTTTGTCTGCAAGTTGATTTGCATTTTTTTTGTAACCGTATTTTTTCAAGCCATCCAACACCATGTAATCCCACAACAGCCAGACAGGACCATTCCACTTACAGCAGTAATCAACATACGGAGTGAACCACGGGTCATCGGCAGCAAGAGTTGGAATACCATACCTACGCCAAAATTTTTTCGGATCGAGTAAATGTTTTACAAGCTGTTCTGCCCGTTCTCTAGGTGCTGCTTCTGCCCAAAGTGCAAGAAACCCGATTATCTCCATTCTTCTTAAATCACGAGTTAAATATTTGAATGAATGATCTTTCCTATTAATCGAATAATAAAACTTACTGCTGTCATCCCACATTTTTTGATTTACCAGATCTGAAGTTAAGTCGGCAACTTTCATCCAAGCCTTTGAAGCATCTTTCATCCCAAGTTCTTTTGCCATTTGAGAAAGTGTTCTGGTTTCTTTTATCACCATTAATGTAAGATCAAGGCATTCAAGCTCATCAGAAATGTCTTCTTTATCAACATCAAGATGTCTTTCTGCGCTCACTTGAAAAACCGCATTGTACCAGTCGCGGACGTTTTCTATAATTCCGTAAGGTCCCCATTCATACAATCCGTCTTTATCAAGATCGCGGTTGTTGATCAGCCATTTAATATATTTTTCTCCGCTTGTGTATGCATCCGAAAGAAATCTTTTATCCTTACTTACTTTGTAAACTTCCCAATTGATCCAGCTGAAAAAAGGCGCAGATGTTGTTGACATATCTTTATTCAACTCTTTGCTGAAATGCGGATAATCTTGCAAGCCGCGTGGACCATGACGGTATGCAATTAATCCGTCCTCTCGTTGTTGTTCCATATAAACACGCTGAGAATTTTCTGCAGATTTCGGATCGAGGTATGCATACGCAAGCATGCTTAATGATTCATGAAGAACTTGATGGCCGTGTCCCCAGCCCCACAACGGCTGGCGTGAGAAAACGTAAAAATTATAATTTGTTTTTTCTGCCGGCGGATAAAAACATCCTCGTGCAAGATTGAAAGCGCCGAGATAAACAAGTTTTTCATTCTGAGTTTTGAAATTAATACGCGGAATTCGAGAAAACAATTTCACATTTGCATTTACATATTTTTGAAGCGGTTCTGTTTTTAGTTTTTCTACTTCTTCTTCTAACTTTTTAAGGTCCTCTTTTTGATCATGCCAGCCGCGGAAATATCTTGTGTTTACTTCTTCGCCGGGTTTCAAAGAAAACTTCCCGTGTAGAGAAATAAAATTTACCAATCCTTCTTTTTTATGATTGAGAGAATCATCCCTTTTCTCGGCATAGAAATCTGTTTTAATTGTAATGTAAAAATCTTCGAGCGATTTATGATAACCGCCAAAAGAATACATGGGAAAGTTTGCTGCAAAATAATCACGCGTCTCAGTCGGATAAGGAGCGTTCTTGTATAGAGAACTAATTAACCTGTATTTTGATTCATGATGTTCTGTTACATATCCATTGCGTTGCTTGTCGAAATCTTTTATTAACAGCGAATCGTTTCCGAGTTCTAGAATAGGGTATAATTCAATATTGTGATTTATATTATCAATATTTTTAATCTGAAAATTTACTAACGCAATTGATGAACTGTAAACAAAAAAAGTTTCTTGAACTTTAATTCCCTTGAAAGGAGAATATTCCATAATCATCATATCGGAAAACGAAGAAGTAACAACCGGTTTTTCGTAGAATTCGCCGGTGTTCATAACAACTACTTGATCAATTTTCCAAAGGCAATAAAACCTTCCCGCTTGATCACCGCTGTAATTGATCGGAAGATGCTCTGAGTAATAATCCATCTTATAACCTTTATCTCCGTACAAACGGGATCGTTCCATCGCTGCTGTGTAAGTTGTGTAAAGCGGATCGTTTTGTTTTGCTTTGAAATTCAAGAAGGGATCGTTGACATTAAGTTGTTGTGCAATAATTGATGAAGCAATTAATAAAAACATAAATATTTTTTTCATACTTGCTTTCCTAAACTCTTCGGTTTATTCGATGACTAATTTAATTTCTTTCATGTTTGGATCTTTAGAAGAAGAACCAACCATCAAAACATGTTCTCCTTTCTCAACTACAAATCCTTTTCCTTCGTAATATTCTTGTAAAGTTTTTTCATCAATATTAAACTCAACCGTCTTTGTTTGATTCGGTTTTAATGAAATGCGTTCAAACCCTTTAAGTGTTTCAATAGCACCGCTCGATTCAAAAATATTACCCCGAACGTACAGTTGTACAACTTCTTCTCCTGATATTTTCCCGGTGTTTTTTACGTCAACAAACAGGTTTACTGATTCATCACTTTTAGTTCTGTTCTTGTTTAATCTAATATTTTTATACTCAAAAGTTGTGTAACTCAATCCAAATCCGAACGGATAAAGAACTTCACCCTCAAAATATCTATAAGTCCTTCCAAGAGATTTTGTTTGCACCGTCATAACATTATTTCCGTAAACTTTCGAATAGTTTCCGCTTCTCATATTATAATCTTTGAAATCCGGGAGCTGATCTACAGATTTATAAAATGTTACAGGTAATCTTCCGGCAGGATTATAGTCTCCAAATAAAACATCTGCAATTGCATTACCTGCTGCTTGTCCGCCATACCATGATTCAACTATTGCGGGAATGTTTTTGTCTTCCCAATTTATACTTAATGCGCTTCCGTTAAGAAGAACAAGTACGGTCGGCTTTCCAATTGCTGAAATTTTCTTTATTAAATTTTCTTGAGTTGGAGGTAAATCTAAAGTCAGCCGGTCACCTCCGGCAAAACCAGGAACAGGAACGTCCATCTCTTCACCTTCAAGTCGCGGTGAAAGCCCCATAAACATAATTACAACATCGCTTTTCTTTGCTGCTGCAATTGCGCGATCTTCCGCGTTATCATCCGGCATAGACCATAATAATTGCATCTGAGCATAACGGGTTTTAGCAAAGAAATTAATTTTAATTTTATATGGTTTACCAGCTTCAAGTTTTACTGTCTTAAAAACTTTATTAGGATGATGGTTGGCATTGAACTTAATCAGGAGAGAATCTTCCAAATAAATATTGTAGCCGTTAAACCCGTAACCGCCAATTTGATAAATCCCAGTCTTTGGCGGAACTATGTAACCGCTCCATCTAACACTTTTATTTCCATCGTAAACCGAGCCGGAAGATTTTTTGAGCCATTTAAAATCAATTTGTTTATCAACTTGTTCTTTTGCTTTTCCTGCCCATTCAAGATTATCGAAATACTCTGCTTTAAGCCCTTTCACCTTAATATCTGCTGATGTAAAAAGAAAATCCGAAGGAATTACTTCGAGATACGGCATATTCTCTGCAACGTTACAACCTCTTTCAAAAAGTATTTTAGTGTTCTTACCTATTTTATTTTTTATTCCTTGCAAAGGAGTAATTGGATTCGATGGTGTTCCGTTATAATTGCCAAGTAGAACTTCTTCATCGTTTGCATTAGGACCGATGACTGCAATTGTTTTAATATTTTTTTTAAGCGGCAGGAAATTATTTTGATTCTTAAGAAGCACAATTGATTTTCTTGCGGCTTGAAGTGCAAGTTGTTGATTTTTCTTTGAATCCAAAACAGTGATCGGAATTTTTGAATACGAAACTTTTTCCGGCGGGTCGAACATACCTAATTTAAATCGCGCTTCAAATAACCGTCTTAAAGAAACATCCAGCTCTTCTTCTTTTATTAATCCCTTTTGAACAGCTTCTAACAATGCGGGATAAGAACTACCGCATTCCAAATCTGTTCCGGCTTTTACAGAAATTGCAGATGCTGATGATGCATCGGGAGTTTCTTTGTGAAATTGATAAATGTCCGAGATTGCCCAACAATCTGAAACCACGTAACCTTTGAATCCCCACTCGTCTCTCAAAATTGCATTAAGCAGAGGATCGTTGCTGCAACATGCTTTTCCTCTTATACTATTATATGCACACATTAATGATTGAACATTTCCCTCCTGTACGCTCATCTTAAATGCAGGCAAATATGTTTCGCGGAAA
>Ga0172370_10000180_pt1 | contig 91503 bp, 98 predicted proteins | sample LakKiv5m_FD_114538 | JGI IMG/M metagenome (GOLD analysis project Ga0172370, IMG submission 114538) | Freshwater microbial communities from Kabuno Bay, South-Kivu, Congo - kab_022012_11.5m | ecosystem: Environmental > Aquatic > Freshwater > Lake | place: Democratic Republic of the Congo...
AGGGTAAAGTTTGAAAAATGAACCTGATGAGATAAAATTATCTCATGCAGTTCAAATGTCCAAAATGCGGCAGAAAGAGTTTTTGGAAACTTTCCGATGGCAGATTAAAATGCAAATTCTGCCGGAAGATTTCCGCTCCTCGCAAAAATCCGTTGAACATTTCCAACAAGACTTTGAAGGAAATTATCTCTGAATTTTTACTGGGGCATTCCACCAACACCATTCTGGACAGGGTTGATGTTTCCAAATACAAACTTTTGAAAACATTGACTCTGTTAAGATTGACGATGACCAAGGATGTTCCCGACGCCTTCTCTGGAATTGTCGAAGTGGATGAAACTTATTTGGGTGGCCAATGGAAGAACAAACCGCTGAAAGTCAGAAAACAAGCCAAAAAGTCGAAAAGAGGGAGAGGAACAACCAAGCAACCAGCTTTCGGAATTCTTTGCAGGAGCGGCCAGGTTTGGGCGGAACTGGTCTCCGGAGTGGAAGCCGAAGATCTGCAGCCGAGAATTGAAAAACAAGTTGAGAAAGGATCGACCGTTTGCTCCGACACTTGGAGAGCGTATACTGGAATTGCGGCTAAAGGATATGTGCATCGCTTGGTGGAACACGGGAAACAAGAATACTCGGACAAAAAAGGCGGGCACATCAACGGACTCGAGGGCTTCTGGGGATATCTGAAAAGAAAGCTGGCGGCCAAAGGCGGAGTCAGGCGCGAAAAGTTCCATCTTTACCTCGGAGAATACGTCTGGAGATACAATCACAGAAAATTGAATTTCAAAGAGCAGGAAAAACTGTTATACAAACTAATTTTTAGCAATCGCTAGGTTCAAAAATTGAACTTTACCCTAATATATTTGATGGGAACAAATTTCCGCAGAAACACAGGTCTGCTTCTGGCCGCAATCTTCATCGGCTTTTTGATATGGTCCTCGGTCACCTTTCAGAACCTTTTCACGAAAATTGTCCCCTTTTTTGAGAATTTGGCGCACCGGGACGAGACTTTGAGCATTTTTGTTTTTATCGGCCTGGGAGTTCTCTCAACAATGCTTTCTTCTTTTTCCAGCGTGCCGCTCGTGCCGATTGCCGTGATTGTCTGGGGAAACAGCCTCACGGCGGTCCTTCTCTTCATCGGCTGGATTTTGGGCGATATGATAGCCTACTCAATCGGATATTGGGCCGGCCATCCGATTCTCGAAAAATTCGCGCCGACTGAAAAAATCGATTACTGGCGCAAAAAAATCCCGCCCGACGCGGAATTCAAACTGGTCTTTTTTTTTCATAATGTCGATGCCTTCCGAAATTCCGAATTATACCCTCGGCACGCTCCGCTACAGCTTTATCAGGTATTTCCTGGTTATCGCGCTGGGAGAACTCATTTTTGCATATCTGACTGCCTATGCGGGACAGGCACTGGTTCAAAAAAATATCCTTCTTTTCATCGGCGCAATCGGGTTGCTCCTCGTTTTTTTCAGCTATTCTTTTTATCTTTTCAACAAATATCTGCGGGAAAGAAAATGAGATTATTCCAGCACGGCTTTGATTCTTCGCACGCCCGCGCTGGAAGCCTCTTCTTTTGCGATTCTGAATTTTCCCAACTCGCCGGTTCGGGCCGCGTGCGGGCCGCCGCATATTTCGGTCGAAAAATCGTATATTGAGTAGACTTTCACCCGATCGCCGTATTTTTCGCCAAACACGCCGATGGCGCCGGATTTTTGCGCGTCCTCAAGCGTCATTTCTTCGCATTTCACTTCGATATCCTTCGAAATCGCATCATTGACCATATCCTCCACTCGCCTCAACTCTTCAGGGTTCATTTTTTGATCATGCGAAAAATCAAGGCGCAACCTTTCAGCCGTGATGTTCGATCCTTTCTGCTCGACGCGTTCGCCCAAAACTTTCCGAAGCGCCGCCAAAAGCAAATGTGTGGCAGTATGCAGCCGCGCCGCCGCTTCGCCCGCGTCCGCGAGCCCTCCCTTGAACATTCCGGCGCCGGCCGTCCGTGAAAGCTCCTGATGTTTCTTGAACTCTTCATGATAGGCTTCTTCGTCAACCGAAACGCCGTGTTCCCCTGCAATTTCTTTTGTGAGCTCCAATGGAAACCCAAATGTCGAGAAGAGATTGAACGCTTTTTCGCCCGAAATCTTCTCTTCTTTGCGGCTTTCGGCAATGACTTCTTTGATTTTTTTGAGGCCTTTTTCGAGAGTAGTTCTGAATTTTGCCTCCTCAGATGCCAGCTCTTCCAAGATTTTATTTTTTTCTTTTTCCAGCTCGGGATATGTTTCTCCGTATTCTTCAACCACGACTTCAGCAATTTTCGGAGTGAAATCCCGCTCAATTCCCAAAATTTTTCCCTGCCGGACCGCCCGGCGGATGAGCCGGCGCAAAATATACCCCCGCTCAACGTTAGACGGCGCCACCCCGTCTGCAATCATGAATGTCGCGGTTCGCATGTGATCCGCGATGATGCGCATCGCTCTTTGATTTTCTTCTTCTTTATAGCTTTTTCCTGAAATTTCTTCAATTTTTCTTATAATCGGCTGAAATAGTTCCGTGTCAAAAATATTATCTTTTCCATTTATGATAACCGCGACGCGCTCCAGCCCCATTCCTGTATCAACGTTCTGCTGTTTCATTTTTTCAAACGTTCCGTCATCTTTTTTGTTGTATTCCATAAAGACGTCGTTCCAGAATTCCAGCAGCCGGAAATTGTCCACCAGATTTTCAAAAGTATCATTGATGCCGCCGTTTTCCGGAGACACGTCATAAAACATCTCCGTGCAGGGACCGCACGGGCCGGTTTCTCCCGCCGGACCCCACCAGTTGTCCTCTTTCCCAAGAGGAATTATATGGCACGACTCATCAACTTTTTTGTCCAGTCCCGCGACTTCAGTTTCTATGCCGGCGCTCGCAAATTGCTCTTTCCATATGTTTATCGATTCCTGGTCGAGCGGCGCGTCGTCGTCGCCCTCAAAAACCGTCACGTACAATCTTCGCGGATCGAGCCCGAGCCATTTTTCGGAAGTGATGAATTCAAAACTCCACTCTATGGCTTCACGCTTGAAATAATCGCCGAGCGACCAGTTGCCAAGCATTTCAAAGAAAGTATCGTGACGATTGTCTCCCACATCATCAATATCGCCGGTTCGCACGCATTTTTGAACATTTGCCAGACGCGTGCCGAGTGGATGCTTTTCGCCCAGAAAGTATGGCACCAGGGGATGCATTCCGGCGGTCGTGAAAAGCACGGTCGGATCATTTTCCGGCACAAGCGGTGCGGACGGAATAATCGCGTGCCCATATCCGCTGAAAAAATCGAGATATTTTTGCCGCAATTCTTTGGCAGTCATAATACAAAAATAGCTTGTTTTTCAGAAAATGTAAAGAAAAAGAAAAGCCCCCTGGAAAATTTCCCAGGGAGCCGGAGCTCACAATATTAACGAATAAGATCAAGCGGACTCACTGTTACTATACGGTCATACAAATGAGCCAGTTCTGCTTTGAGGTTCAAAGCGGTTATGAGATCCGCTTGTTCATCCGGCGGAACGAGTACTTCATATCCTTCTTTCTTAAGTGATCGCATAACCTCTTGTTCCCTTGGATGACCCCAGAGAGTCACTATCGCTGCCTTTTTCATGAACAGACTCCTCCTGCTAGTTGAGATTTCAACTCCTGAAAATCAACGGGCAGAAAAATGATTTTCAGATCGGGAAAAGTTTTTTCAGCTTTTTCCACCAACTCCCGCGCCCCGGGCAAATCCAGATCAACAACCAGTGCATTATAATTGCACCAGCCAAACAGGTCCCTCCCGGCGTCCGGAACGTTTGGAATGCATTTCGCCCGAAAACCGGACGTGCGGAGCAAATTTGCCAGAGGCGAGGCGAAAGTGCCATTGCCCGCGTCCACCACTAAAATATCCAGTCCTGTTGTCCCCATGTCACCCTCCCACCTTCAGTGTTTTCAAACTTTTTTTGAGTCTCTTGATTTCCTCCTCCAGGAAACTCTTGTCAGTCTCCATCTTTTTGAGCCGGATGTCAAGGTCGTCGCGTTCAATGCGAATGCGCTCCTCGTCCTTTTTCAGCCGGCGCCTTTGGCCTTCCAATTCTTCCATTTCACGGACAATTCGCTTGAAATCTGATTCAGAAATCACAATCTGGCGTTCAATTTCAGCGCGTTTGCGACGGGTATCGGCCGGGTCGGCCGTTTGCTGGCCTTCTTCGGCCGCATTTTGATTGTATTCGTCAATGATGCCCATATTGTTTTTTATATGATTATTCCTCCGCCAAAAACTTCGCCATTTTTATAAAACACCGCCGACTGGCCCGGAGTCACCGCCCGCAAATTTTTCTCACTTCTCACCTCCCATCTCTCACCTCCCGTTTTTCTGATTATAGCAGAAACTTTTGGCGAATGATAGCGAATTTGCACTTTGGCGGATAGTGGAAACTTTATACTTCGATCAATCCAATTCGCCTGCTTCACCCCGAATCTTTTCGTCAGCAATCTCTTGGGATCATTTGAAACAACCAGCTCGTTCCGGCGGGTCTTTTTTCCAACCACGTAGTACGGCCCCAGTCCGCCAACCTCGATGCGGCGGCGTTGCCCAATAGTATAAAAAGGCAGGCCTTCGTGCTGCCCAAGCACATTTTTTTTTTCATCAACAACATTTCCGGGTTTTGTCTTTATTTTTTTCTTCAAAAATGCAACAATATCCCTGTCCGCAAGAAAACAAATATCCTGCGATTCCTCACTTGCGACCGGCAAGCCCAATTTTTTGGCCGCCTTTTTCACTTCAATTTTTTTGAGTTCGCCTAAAGGGAAAATGATCTTGGCAAGTTCTTTCCGCGTCAGCCTGTATAAAAAATACGACTGGTCTTTGGTTTTGTCTTTTGCCTCAACTAATTTATTAAAAAAATCTTCCTCAATTTTGCGCTTGCGGCGTATCCGCGCATAGTGTCCAGTAGCAACATAATCAGCGTGCTCTTTTTGCAGCATTTCAAACAACAAATCAAACTTCATCTCCCGATTGCACACCACGCACGGATTGGGCGTCGCGCCGCGCCTATAGGCTTCGACGAAGCGATCAATGATTTTTTTCTTGAACTCGCGCCTCGCGTCAACGATTTTCAAGGGAATATTTATCGCTTTGGTTATTTTTTTGGCTTTCGACGCATCCCCCCACGAGCCAAAATCAAAAAAAACACCGGCAACTTCGTGCCCCTGTTTTTTCAAGATGGCCGCGGCAACCGCCGAATCCACTCCGCCCGACAGCGCGACGAGGACTTTTTTCGGCTTGTTTGAAGCGTTATTTTGAATCAAGGCTTTCTTTGATCAAACTGCGCACGCCTTCGAGGTCGACTTTCTTCCTTGAACGGGGATTTTCGCGGCGAAAATTTTTCGGCTGCATATTCACAGCATCGCGCATTGAAATTGTTTTTCGGAGAGCGGGTTTTCCGGCGGATTTTTGCACGCCGCGCGCTTCCCTTGTCTGCTGGACGCGCGCTTGCTGGCGCTGATAATCTTTGAGGCATTCCTTGCAGAACGTCGGCCGCGTCCCGTCCGGCTTGAACGGCACCTCGATATCCGCCTCGCACGTCGCACATTTCGCGGGATATATTTTTCGCTCGGGCGCATCACTTGACGGACTTTTTGAAGGCACGGAAGGCGCTGCTTTTTTCATATAGCTGTTCCTAGTGATTACAATTCCTCCGTTTTCCAAATCTTTTTCCGTCACAATTCCGCTCCAGCGGGCGATTTTTTCTTCGACAATATCCCGCTTGGTTGCATACCTTTCGCGCGTTACATTGATCACTTTTTCTTCGTTGGCCGCCGTCTTTGCAAGGTCAATCGGGGACAAAGTTTCTGCCGAAAAGGCGTTCCCGGCAATTCCGTCAATCATCAGCTTGATGTATATGCTGCGGTTCGGAAGATTCACCAGGTCCTGGATCACGAAAACCGGCTCAAACTCTTTTTCCAGAAATTCCGCGTCTTCCGCCCCAACCCGGAACGCGCAAATCGTCCCGACGTTTCCGAAAACGGCATCGCGCACCCGCGTCGAAGTGTCCGTGAGCAGCTGGCCGATGTATTGATGGGCGATGACAAGATTCAGATGGTATTTTCGCGCCTCGCTCAAAATATTCGCGAAAGAATCCGTCGCGAAATTCTGGAACTCGTCAACATAGAGATAGAAATCCTTGCGCTGTTCCTCGGGAACATCCACTCTTTCCATCGCCGCCAGCTGAATTTTGGTTATCATCATCGCGCCTAGAAGCGCGCTGTTATCCTCCCCGATTCTCCCCTTCGAGAGGTTCATAATAATGATTTTTTCGTTGTCCATCAGTTCGCGGATATTGAAAGACGATTTTGTCTGTCCGACAATGTTGCGGATGAGCGCGCTTGAAAGAAACTGCCCGACTTTGTTTTGAATCGGCGAAATGACCTCCTGCAAAACCCGATCGTTCCATTTTGTGAACTCATCCACCCAAAACTGCTTCACGACGGGGTCGGTCACTTTTTCCACGACCCGGTCGCGATAGCTCTTGTCCACGAGAATGCGCAGCACTCCAAGAAGCGTGCTCCCGGGATATTCAAGAAGCGCCAGAATGGCGTTCCGCAAAATATATTCGAGGCGCGGCCCCCACGAATCCGCCCAAATTTTTTTGAAAACCCCGACCAACCCTGAAGCGATGAGGTGGCGGTATTCCGTTTCCACCTTTTCCATCACGTTGAAAGCAATCGGCCATTCCTGGTCGGCCGGATTGAAATAGATGACGTCGTTGATGCGGCCGGAAGGAATCGCCTTGAGAAGCATCTCCGCAAATTCGCCGTGTGGATCGACAACAGCCACGCCACGCCCGGCCTGAATGTCCTGAATGGCCATATTCTGAATCATCGTCGTTTTTCCGGTTCCGGTTTTTCCAATGACATAAAAATGGCGCCGCCGGTCGTCCTGTTTGATGCCGAAAACCCGTTCCTGCCCGCGGAAATTCGTTTTTGCAAAAGTTGTTATACTATTGTTCATTGTATTTTTTATTCCACGGGCAAATTCAGCGGCGCGCCGCCTTTCTTCGCTTCAACTCGCGCGATGGACGGCGACACGACCGACATATCCGGCATATGATAGAGCGTCGCCAGCTCTTCGGAATTCAACACGAAATTCGGCCCGTCAAAATCCCTGTCCAGATAGCGGGTGAAAATTTTTCGCTGGGCGTATCTCATCCGGGACTCGATCCAGATATAGTTCGCAAATGTCTTTGTTTCATTGTCATGAATCAGCGAGTTGAGCATCGAGTCGTTGAATTGGTGCAGGGCTCCGCTCACTCCCGAAATGAATCCTCTGTCAAAACCTTCCCGCCGCCCGATATAAATGAAGCGGATTTTGGTGCGATATCCATTTTTTGTCATGCTCTCCTCAACCGCTTTCAGGGTTTCTTTTTCGCCGGGAGTGAGGCGGAATTCGAGCGGCTGTTCCTCTTTTTTATCATCCTTGGCAAATTCAATTTCCGGGCTGAAAATATATTTGAAGGCGTTCACTATGATTTCCCAAGCCTGGCTGAAAAAGCGGAAGATGACAAATGGCTCGCTTTTTGTCTCTCTTCCGGCCAGCTTGTCCGCCACTTTTTTCACGGCCTTCTGCCAATCGCCGGTCGGCTCGGGAGTGATGACAATCTGAATCCAGATTTCCTGCCCGGGAGGAAGGCTGGCGCAAACGTCGGCCAGCGCCGCCAGCGGGTCAATCATTCCCTTGGTCACGTCTTCCTGAAAATATTTGTACGTTCGAATCGGATAGGCATCATTTTTTGCCAGCTTATAATCCACGCCCCACAGCTCCCACTCCTTGTTCGGCACGTTTTTCGGAACAGAAAGGGCATAGTCCTCAACTTCCTGGATTTCCGCGTCGGGATACTGCGCATAGACGAGGGATTCAAAAAAATTCTGGAACTTTTTCTCGCACCGGACATAAAAATGCATCTCGCCGTTCGCACCCCGAATTTCAAAACTCACAGAGGCCTGTTTCCAGCGGCCTTTCACCATCTTGTTAATGAGGTTCGGGCTTGACCAAACCCCAAAAACGGCCGCGAAAATTTGTTCCATTGTCCGCGGGCTGCGCTCGATGTTGCGCGGCGGCTTGATTTCGAGCATCACATATTTCAATGTGCTCAAATACTTGGCGAAAGAATATTTTGTCCAAAGTATTTTGAAAAGCCAAAACAAAACAATCGGGCCCGCCCACCACCAGCTGATGGCCCACAAATGCCCGATTGTTTGGATATATTGTTCAAAAAAGGATGCGAAATCCATGAGATTGTTAATTTAATTTTGTTTTTTGCGAGCCCTTGTATTATCTCAACTTATACCCGCCTTCCGCCTTTGCAAAAACTTTCCTGTCCGACAAATTCACGTCGATTGTCGCTTTCTTCACTTTGCGTTTTTTGAGAACTTTGCTTATGATGTTTTCTTTGCTCAAAAATCCGCCGGCCGACTTGATGAGCGAAACAATAATATCTTTCACTGTCCCTTCTTCAAACCCCCATTCGCGAAGGGCATAGGTTCCCCGTCCGACCAAAACGAATCGTTTGTCGCGGATGAGTTCGTTGTGCACCGTTTGCGGATGGACTTTCTTGTCGGAAAGACCCATTTTTTCAATAAGCTGGCTGATTTCCCTGAAATGGAGAGGCTTTTTGCGGTTGAGCAGCACCAGAGTGGCTTTTTCTCGCACTCCGCGCGGCCGCACAAGCGGCCACTTGGCTTTTCCCCACTGGCCAAAAATATTTTTTCCGAATTTTCTGGATATTTCCAGATAGTTGAGGATTTTCTCGGGCGAAACAGCTTGCTCGGCGTTCGCAAGCCCCGCATTGTCAATTTTTTTCAGCAATTCGACTTCCGTGTGCAATTTTTTCGATTCGTCAAATATTTTTTCAATCGCACTCACAATATTCCGGAATTTCTTGATGTCGAAATCACGCGCGGACCAGGAATCCTCCATTTCTTTGTTGCCTTTGACCTTCTTGAGGCCAATCACGGAAAAAACAATTTCCGCCAGATTCCTTTCTTTGGCATCCCTGCTTTTCCGGCCAAAATATTTTTCAAAAACAGCATCCGTGAGCGTCCCAGCCTTCGCAATTCCGCCCCTTTCGCTGATTATATCATTTGTTGTGAAAATTAGATCTTCCAGCGACTGGGATTTTTTGCTTTTTTTGAGCAAATTCAGCGCGTCGGCCTCGATTTGGCGCACTCTTTCACGGGTGATATCGAGCGTTTTTCCAATTGCTTCGAGCGTGAGCGGCTCATGCCCCAAAATCCCAAAACGGTTCGAAAGCACCAATTTTTGTTTGGCGCCCAGATTTTGCATCAAATCCTCGACTATTGTCCCAATATCAACCGATTTCACGGCAATTTTTCGCGGAAATTCGGAGTTTTCCCGCAAATCGAATTTGGCTTCAGTTGTCATCATTTTTCTCTTCCGCCAGCCGGCGGATTAAGGCTATTTTAGCACTAGTCTGCTTCAGAGTAAAATGATAACATAGGGATATTTGTTTGTCAAGCTTTTTCCTTTTCCCACCTCCACCAATCCACCATCAGCGCCGATGCCACGAAAATAGAGGAATAGGTCCCAAAAATGATGCCGATGAGAAGGGCGAGAGTGAAAGTTTTGATGGATTGGCCGCCGAAAATGAAAATAGCAAGCAGAGTGATGATCACGGTGAGCGAAGTGTTGATCGAGCGGGCCATTGTTTCATTGAGGCTCCGGTTCACAACTTCGTCGAATTTTTCAGCGCCCGACTTCAGAAGATTTTCGCGAGTCCGGTCATAGACAACGATTGTGTCGTGCACCGAAAAACCGAGGATGGTGAGGAGCGCCGCAATGAAAGACGAGTCAATTTCCATATTGAAGAAATGCCCGAGAGCCGCAAATATCCCGACGGTTATCAAAACATCATGCACCAGCGCCACGACCGCGCCGACGCCATATTTCCACGATTCCACCGGCCGCGAAACCTTGCGGAAGGCGTAGGCGATATACAAGGCAATCCCAATGACAGCCACCGCCAATGCCCAAATGGCTTTTGACTTCAATTCGGAAGAAATGGACGGGCCAATGAGGTCAAGTCGTGTGTTTTGAGTGTCTGGAAATTTTTCTTTCAGTTTTGCGAGAACTTCCTGATTTTTTTCGTCGCTGGTGTTTCCGTAGCGCACCAGGAATGAGTTGTTTTCCGTGGGAGATATTGAGGCATCATTGATTCCAGTTTCAGCCAGCACATTTTTTATATCGGCAGCTTGCCAACCAGAGGCTGATCCGCCTTGGGCGGAAAATTCTGCAAGCGTTCCGCCGATGAAGTCCAAACCATATCTCAAGCCCCAGACCGAAAGAGCGATGATGCTCGCAATCATTAGGGTTCCGGAGAAAATATAGAAAAATTTTCGTTTGCCGAGAATGTTATACACCCTTTTTCGCTTTAGCAATAATTAAGCTCTCTTTGCTCTCCGCCCAATTGCCGACAATAGCCACCAAAATTGTGCGCACCAACACAATCGCCGTGAACATTGAAACCAGCACTCCAAGCAAGAGGGTGACGGCAAAGCCCTTCACAAATCCCGTCCCGAACCAGATCAAAATGAGCGAAGTGATGATGGTTGAGATATTGCTGTCGCGGATTGACGGCCAGGCGCGATGGAATCCTTCGTCAATCGCACTTCTGATGCCGCGGCCCCTGCGAATTTCTTCCTTTGTGCGCTCAAATATCAGAATATTCGCGTCCACCGCCATTCCGACCGACAAAATGAAACCGGCAATCCCCGCGAGAGTGAGCGTGATTGACCAGGGCGTCACGGTCGAAACTTTGAAAAGCGCGACCATCAGCGATGTATAAATCAGCAAGGCGACCGACGCGATGAACCCCAGAAAACGATAATAGAGGATCATAAAAATCATCACCAGAATGATTCCAATGAGCCCGGCTTTGAGGCTTTGCTCAAGCGACAACATCCCAAGCGAAGCTTCCACGCTTTGCTGGCGAATAGGGCCTTCGAGAGGGAGCGGCAAAGCGCCTTCATTCAATCTTTGCACTTCCAGCTTGGCCTGATCAACGGTATAATTACCAGTTATCACGGCCCTGCCATCAGTAATTGCCGTTTGAACGGTAGGCGCAGTCACAAGTTGTTCGTCAAGGAAAATAGCAATCTGTTTGCCGACATTTGCTTTAGTTAAGTCTGCAAACATTTTCGTCCCGTCTGCATCAAAAGTTATATCAATTTCCGGCTTTCCACTTTGTTGATTGAACCCAAGGGACGCACTCTTGAGATTTTTTCCAGTTAATCCCGTATCCGTGAAAGTCGGCGCAATAACCTGGCTTTCCTCTGGCGATGCTCCATTTTGCTCCAGCGCTTCAGGTATGGCTATCTCCATTTTCTTAAATTCCAATTTTGGTGTTTCTTTTATTCTTTCTTTCGCCGTATTTATATCTGTTACTCCCGCCAATTCAACAATGAGGCGTTGCTCTCCACCCGATTTCAAGGTTTCTACAATTGGCTCTGCTACTCCAAATTTATTTACGCGCTGTTCTATAACATCTTGCAGACCACTAAGCGCTTCGGGCAATTTAGAAGAATCAACGGCATTTGTATCAATTTTATATTCCAAATGAATCCCACCCTGAAGATCAAGGCCGAGATTGATTTTCAGCTTGTTGTGCAAGCTCGCAAACCAGGCCGGCTTCGAAACCGGCTTCGGCCAGGCAATCACGGCCGCCACCACAAACAAAAGCACGACCAGCGCGAATCTTATCCAAATTTTTCGTCGGATGGACATATTTGATCAAGTATACTACGCAATTCCTGAAATTATTATAGCAGAAATAGAAAATTTTTTCCAGTATTTTGACAAATAAAAACGCGGGCCGAATGTCCGTTTCATATTCCGAACAAAAAATCTTGTAATTTTCTTGCGTACGCAAAAAGTTTACAAGATTTTTTTATTACTCTTTCCCCTTCAAAAACTTCAGCAATTCTTCCGCCTCAAGACAATTCACGCAGTCTTTTTTCGTGGCCCAACCGCGGCGGGACTGGGCGATACCGAGTTCAAGATAATGCAACTGCATTTTGCTATGCGAATCCGTCCCGAAAGAAATTTTCACCCCGTGCCCGATTGCCCGCCGGATATTCGCGTCATTCAAGTCCAATCTGTCCGGATAGCAGTTGGCTTCGAGAATTGTTTTCGTCCGCGCCGCCGATGCCGCAACTTCATCGAAATCAAACTCGTATCCCGCGCGTTGATGAATGATTCGTCCTGTCGGATGCGAAATCACATCCACGTGCGGATTTTCGATTGCCCGCACAAGCCTTTTCGTCTGGTCGGTTTTCGGCATTTTGAAGTTGGAGTGAACAGACCCCAAAACAATATCGAACTTTGCCAAATATTTGTCATCGAGCGCAATTGTGCCGTCCGGATTGATGTCCACCTCGCAGCCTTTCAGAATTTTTATATTTTTCATTTTGCGATCCACTTTTTCAATTTCCCGCCATTGTTTTTCAATCGTCCGGATGTCCATCGCCCCTGCGATTTTGAGATGCCCGACGTGGTCGGTGATGGCAATGTATTTTCGCCCCAAACGCGCCGCCGCCTCGGCCATTTCAGCGATTGTATGCGCCCCGTCTGAATAGGTTGTGTGCATTTGCAAGTCCGACAAAACTTCCTTATATTCGACGATTTTTGGCAACTTGTGGTCGAGCGCCAATTCGATCTCGTCCGTATTTTCCCGCATTTCGGGAGGCATCCAGTCAAGGCCGAGTTTTTTGTATATTTCCTCTTCCGTCCGGCCCGCAATTTGCAAACCGCGCTTGTCGAAAATTCCGTATTCATTCAATTTCCATCCATACCTTCCCGCAATTTTGCGGAGCGCGACATTGTGATCTTTCGATCCGGTGAAATATTGCATCGCCGCCCCATATGATTTTTTGGGAACAACCCGCAAATCCACGTCAATCCCGATGTCCAATCGCACCGAAGATTTTGTTTCTCCCTTGGCAATCACCTTTTCGACAGCCGGCATTGAAGTGAAATATTCCATCACTTCGCGGGAATTTTTGGAAACAGCCAGGATGTCAATATCGCCGACCGTTTCTTTGCGCCTTCTGAATGACCCGCATATGATCACATTTTGAACCGAATCAAATCCCGTCAGACTTTTTTCAATTTGCGAAACGATAGGGGAGACATAAGCCAGCAAAAACCGGCCCCGATGTTCGCGCGAAAGCTGGATGGAGCGCAAAATGTTCTCTTCCGTTTTTTCGCCGAAGCGGGGGAGAGCACGCACCTTCCCCGCTCTCGCCGCTTTTTCAAGATCGCGGAGATTTTTTATCTTGAGATTTTTGTACAAAGACATCAGCGTTTTCGGCCCGACGCCTTCGACGGCGGAGAAGCTTTCCAGGTCAATCGGCGCCTCGCGTTTCAATTTTTCAAATATCTTTATCTTCCCTGTCTTCACATATTCCTCAATGTGTCCCGCGAGTCCGGCTCCGATTCCCGGAATTTTGGTGAGGCCCGGCAGGCCGTCTTTTTTATATATATCCTCGACGTCTTCCTCCATTGATTCAATCAGCCGCGCCGCCCGCTCATACGCCCGCGGCCGGAATTTATCATCCTTCATCGTATAATATTGGGCCATCTGCCCGAAAATTTTTGAGATTTTGAGATTGAGCATAATTTTTTGTCATTGCGAGGAGTATAGCGACGAAGCAATCTCGGGCAATTCTATATTTCACGGGATTGCTTCGCTACGCTCGCAATGACAAGATATACTACACCCCAATTCTATCATTATTTTTGGGAAAACAAAAAAGGCCAGCCCCGTGTTTTAGGAATGGCCCTTGAAAAGCGACTTGCACTTTTATCAGCAGATTATAGTCGTGATCTCACGCTGATCGATGCGCTCTAGAAAAAGGAAGCTATATCTCGGCGAATAATCGCCTTGGCTGTCTTTCTCTTTTTCTTTCACGAATTTTTTGTATTCCTGTTCAGCCGCCCTATCATCAATTGCGAAAAACTCATGCTCTCTAGAGAGATTGCATGATTCTTCGCCTACACCATTAGTGAAGTAACTAATTCTGTAGTCCGGCATTCTCTTCCCCCTCCCTTGAGCCTCCGCTCGAATTATTTTTTCTTTTTGGCTTCGCATCGCGGGCAAGTTCCCGCCTTGAGCAGCTTTTGGAAGTTCGGGCAGCGAGCCCAAAACCGGCAGCCCAAGCATCCATCCAGGATAATCACCTTGCCGAACGGCTTTATAAAGACCGCTCCGCAGGCACAGCGATAAGACTGCCATTTCTTCAAAATTGCCATTGAAGCCTCCTTCGCCCCTCCAAAGAGGCTTATACAAGGGTTATATTTTTTATCAAAGAGCCTATCCCAATTGTATATTGTATACCCAAGCAGGAAAAAAGTCAAATATATCGCGCAGCGGTGCCGGATCCGGCGGGCTGCCTTACGTTTCTAGCGGTCGCTAATTTTGTAAGGCAATCTTTATTTTACAATCCGATAAATTATCCCTCTTCCGCTTTTCTCGCTTCTTCGAAAACAAACACGGCCAGCGTCGCACCTGCGACGACCAGCCAGTCCGCAAAGTCAATCGGGGACATATGCAGATATTTCTGAAAAAAGGGGATATGCAAAAAGGCCAGTAGCATCCCGACCGAAATGGCAATTGCGCCAATAATATATTTATTTTTAAAAAACCCGATTGTGAACACCGAAAGTTTCTCGCTTCGGGCTTGCAACAAGTTCGCCATCTGCGTCATCGCGAGGACTGCGTATGTCGCCGCAGTTGATTTTATATAGAGCGCCGAGCTGAAATCAATCGCCTCGCCGAAATGCCACCCGCCCCGCATCATTGACCAAAGAAAGGCGGCAACTGCGCCGGTTGCCATGATGAGCCCGACATACACCAGACGCCAGAATCCAAAGGCTCCGATCAATCGCTCTTTGGAATCATGCGGTTCTTGTTTTGCCAGACGGGGTTCGGCCGGTTCGAGTCCCAATGCAAGAGACGGAAACACATCTGTTCCCAAATCAATCGCCAGAATCTGCACAGCCGTGATCGGCGACGGAATCGCAAGAAGCGACCCGAAAATCACCGTCAAAAACTCGCTGGCGTTCGAGGAAAAGACATAATATACGAACTTGCGGATATTCTGGTATATTGTCCGCCCTTCCCGGATGCCCGCGACAATCGAAGCAAAATTGTCGTCGAGCAAAATCATATCCGAGGCATCTTTCGCAACATCCGTTCCAATCACGCCCATTGCCACGCCGATGTCTGCGCGCTTGAGCGCCGGCGCGTCGTTCACCCCGTCGCCAGTCATTGCAATCACCGCCTCCGATTTTTTGAGAACTCCGGCAATCCTCAATTTTTGTTCCGGCGTGATCCGCGCAAAAACCGATGCGCCATTTTTTATTGCCTGAATAAGTTGGTTGTCTGTCAGAGTATTCAACGCTTTCCCGTTTATAACAAAATTACTTTTGACTTTTGATTTTTGATTTATCAAACCCACATTCTCCGCAATCGCCTTCGCCGTCACCTCATAGTCGCCTGTTATCATGATCACCCCAATCCCTGATTCCCGGCATTTTCGGATGGCGGATGCGACATCCCGCCTCGGCGGATCGATCATCGCCATCATCCCGACCCAGATCAAATCGCGTTCAGATTCAGCCAAAAAATTATTTTTTGAAATATTTCCAAGAGGCCGATAGGCGAAAGCCAGCACCCGCAAAGCTTCATCCGACATCCGGTCAAAGATGCTTTTGATTTCTTTTCTCTTTTCGTCGGAAAAGGGGACTATCCCCTCTTCGGCCAAAATTTTGGGGGAGAGGTCGAGCAGAACATCAGGCGAACCCTTCACATAAGAAAAGATTTCTCCTTTTTTATTTTCAAAAACAACACTCATCCGCATCCGCTTCGATTCGAAAGGATTTTCGCCAAGCTTCTTCTCCCCTCTCCCAAAATATTTTTCGTCCGGATTGTATTTTCTCGCCGCGACAATGAGCGCTCCCTCCGTCGGATCCCCTGTGATTTTCCAAGTGTTTTTTTCTTTCACCAGATCCGCGTCGTTGCAAAGGGCTGCAATCCTCATGAGCAAATCCAAATTTTTGACGTTTTTCGGGCCAACCGGCTCACCATTCGCCGAAAACCGGCCGGCCGGCTTGTATCCTTCCCCGCTCACCTCAATTTCCTTTTCCCCCAAAACAATCTTCGTCACCATCAATTCGTTTTTTGTGATCGTACCGGTTTTGTCCGTGCAAATCATATTCACCGATCCCAGCGTCTCGACCGCAATCAATTTTTTTGCGAGAACGTTCACTTTCAAAAGTTTTCGCATCCCGAATGAAAGCGCGACCGAAAGCGCCGCCGGCAGCCCTTCCGGAACAACCGCCACCGCCACCGCCAGCGCAAAAAGAAAATTCTGATAGAGCGAGATCTGCCGAAAACCTCCCGCGATCAAAACCGCCGCTGCAATCGCAATCGCGAGAATCGCCACGTCCTTCCCCAGCCGGCGCATCTTTTTCTGGAGTGGCGTGAGTTCGTCTTTCACTTCTGCGGCAAGATTTGCGATTTTCCCAAGCTCCGTTTCCATCCCTGTTGCCACGACAACCGCCTTTGCCTCGCCCGACGTCACCTGCTCACCCGAAAAAACCATATTGTCAACGTCCGCCACGGACAAATTTTCTTCGACAGAAATTTTGGCGGATTTTGCTTCCGGCTTTGATTCTCCTGTGAAGACAAAACTGTTTGTGTGAAGGTTGTAGCTTTCCAGAATATATCCGTCCGCCGGCACATTGTCCCCGCTTGAGAGAAACACGACATCGCCCGGGACAATCTCGCGCGAATCAATTTCAACTTTCACGCCGTCACGAAACACAAGCGCTTTGTCCGAAGTGAGTTTTTGGATATGGTCCAAAATCCGTTCCGCTTTCCACTCCTGCGTGAATCCAATGATTGCATTCAGAAGAATGATCACCGAGATTATCACCACGTCACGCATTTCGCCAAATACAAAAGCCAGTCCCGCTGCCACAAGCAAAATCCACACCAACGCGTCCGCGAACTGATGCCCGGCCAATTTCAGAGAACGCCACTTGGACTTTTTCTCAATTTTGTTCGGCCCGTATTTTTTCAGCCTTTTTTTTGCCTCCGCATCCGAAAGCCCGCTCGTCGTCGTCGCAAATCTTTTCAAAACCTCTCCCGGCGCCAGATTGTATATTTGTTTCGGCATACAACTTTTTAGACGTCCGACGTCTAAAAGGGCTTATTCAAGCAATAATTTATCATTTTCTTTCTTTTCCTTCATGTAAAAAGCGTTTTCTTGAGTAAATTGATGATAATCTTTCTTGTCTTTGAATTTATCAAGAATGACTCTTATTTCACATACATCACTCTTTCCCCTTTTTGTATAATCTGAAAGACTTGAAAATTTCCAGTTGGAATCATCGCCATAGCTGTGAATAAAATAATTTCTGTTCACATAAGCTGACAAATAGAGAAGATGCGCGTTCGTTCTTATGCGAACAGATTTGAATTTCCCTTGAAAAAGTACTCCTGATCTTTTGTAATGGTAGTTGAAATATTTTGTATATCCTCCCCCCAACCTTTTCATAAATTCCGAAATACCATTCTTCTCCACCTGCTTGAGTATAAAATGAAAGTGGTTTGGATTCAAACAATAGCAGATAATCTCAACCAGGGGATTTCTTAGACGTCCGACGTCTAAGACTCCTCTTCTTTTTAACTCGCTTTGCAAATAAAGGCTGTATACGGGTTTCGTATCATTGAATTCTTTTATTGATTCCAAAAATCGAAGATAATCCCTGTTGCAAAGAAAAACATCCCGCTTTTCAACTCCACGGTTATAAACGTGATAGTATTCATTCTCAACTAATTCTTCTTTTCTCATTCTTAGACGTCGGACGTCTAATTTAGCGGGAGCTCCCCGCCTGTAAGGGCGGGGGTGTGAGCAGATTCCTTCAGCTTCCTGTATACTGGAAGACATGAAACTGTTGAAACAAGCCCACGCGGTATATAAAACCCAGTATCACATAGTCTGGCCGACCAGATTCCGCAGAAAGTTCATCAATCCTGGAGTGAGAGCCTATCTGGAAATCAAACTACGTGAAGTGAGGAAATACTATCCGGACTGGCAATATGTAGAAATTGGAATTGAGCCTGATCATGTGCATCTTCATATGATAATTCCACCCAAATACAGCGTAAGCAGGGTTGTTGAAACAATCAAATCCAACACCAGCAAAGCGTTGAGCGAGAAGTTCAAATTCCTCGAACAGGTGTACTGGGACAGAAAAGGAATCTGGTCGGTGGGATATTTCGTCTCAACTGTGGGAATCAATGAAAACATCATACGGAGATACATTGCCACGCAAGGCCAGGAAGATGAAGGACAAGCGCAGCTTGAATTAATTTAGTGAGCACCACGCCTGTAAGGGCGTGGGAATCTATGAATATTTTACCACAAAATCGCAGCCTTGACACCCCCCATCCAAAAAAGGATAATGGAAGTAGATAAAAAATAACTTGTAAAAAAACAAAAAATGAACCAAAAAAATCTCATGTGGGTTTTGGTGGTATTGGTGGTTGTTTTGGCCGGAACAACGATCTTCTTTGCGGCGCAAAAATATGCCTACGCGCCGAGCACAGACCAGCCTGTCCCAGCCCAAAGCGAAAACCTGGCGGGAAAAATTCCGGCAGCAACAAGTCCAACTGCGACACAGGGTCAGGCCGCAACGAATAGTTAGTCTACCAACGCAGATGAAACAGCCAATTGGAAAACTTATACGAATAGTAAATATAAGTTTAGTCTCAAATATCCTCCAAATGGCACCTACAAAGAAACATCCTACAAAATTGGCGAGCAGCCCCGTGGCACAGTTTTTGATGTATTATTTGATTTTAACGGAGACTTTTTTGACATATATATAGGAGGTGGTAACGATCTCTCACCACCAAATGGAATGGATCCAGGCTCCATAAAGGATATTACGATTGGCGGAAAAAAGGGAAAGAATTATGATGATGAGGCATATGTAATTGCAAATGAAAAAAATTCATTCGTTTTTAACTGGGGCTCAAAATTTTCCGAGACACCTATTTTTTTCAAAAAAATACTTGATTCGTTTAAGTTCACTCAATAAATTCAGTTAGAAAAACAACCCCGATCTTGCATCGTGGTTGTTTTTTTATTGCTTGCAAGCTTTTTTAGACGTCGGACGTCTAAAGCGATTATTTCCTCTCCTCAAGCGTCACTTTCACATCGTTTGTGTTTCCCTTGTGCCAAACTTTGAGCGTGAGCGTGTCGCCGACGTTGAATTGCGCCAGGAGACTGGCCAATGGATGCTCCGCATCCACCTTCACTCCATTCACCTCGAGAATGATGTCATTCTCGACAATCCCCGCTTTGTCCGCCGGGCTTCCCGGGACAACTGCAAAATCCGTGATTTGCTGCCCGCGCACGACCAGCGCGCCATAATCGAAAGGCAGATTGTTGTCCTTTTGTATCTGCGCGTCAACCGGCATATAGCGCACGCCGATGAACGGCTGGCTGATTTTTCCGCTGTTTTTCACGCTGGCCAAGTCCTTTTTCACAACATCCACCGGCAAGGCAAAGCCGATATTTTCCGCACCCTGCGCCATTGCCACATTGACCCCGATGACACGCCCCCGGATGTCAAGCAGCGGCCCGCCCGAATTCCCCGGATTGATGGCTGCATCAGTTTGAATCACCTGGCTCAAAAGTTCCGTCTGACCGCCCAGACTCGAACCCGCATCCACGTTTCTTTTGAGGCCAGAGATGACACCCTTCGAGACCGTGTTGCGAAATTCTCCGAGCGAGTTTCCAATCGCAATCACCGTCTGCCCAATTTGCAAATTGGCCGAATCGCCAAGTTCCAACACCGGCAGATTGCTTGCGTTGATTTTGACAATCGCCACGTCATTCACCGGATCAAGCGCCTGAACTTTCGCGTCATATTTTTTCTGATCGCTCGTCATCACCGTATAATCCGCACTCGGGTCGGAAACAACATGTTTGTTCGTCACCACCAGGCCGTCGCTTGAGACAATGAAGCCCGACCCGGCGCCGACTTCCTGCTTCTGGCCGCTATTCTGGTTCTGGGTTTGCGGCTGCTGTTGAAATCCGAACGGATCAAAAAACGGATCGGAGAAAAAATCTTGTTGTTGGGGGACGTTTTTTGAAATGATGATACTCACGACTGCCGGCGAATCCTTTTTCACAGCCTCGATCACAGCCGACTCCTCATCGGGCACATTGATTGCCTGGCCGGCGCCGCCGGTTGTCTGGGAACCTTTGTTTTTCAGTTTGTTGCTCAAAAAACCGAGAATATTCATTTTCCCCTGCCCCAGATTTCCGGCCATAAAGCCAAAAACTGCCCCGAAAAAAGAGGAGACGAGAAAAGAAATTATGACAATAGCGACTATCAGCCTGTTGTACTGGGGTTTCTTATTTTCAGGTTTTGCTGTTTCTTGTTCGCTCATAAACTAAGATTGTCATTGCGAGCGTAGCGAAGCAATCCCGTGAAATATAGAATGGCCCAAGATTGCTTCGTCGCTACGCTCCTCGCAATGACAAATATAAAAAGTAATTTTAGTTTTCGATTGATATCGCGCTCACCGGACAACTTGTCACGGCTTCATTGCAGTCGCAGCCAGCCTTTTCGCAACTCTCGCCAATCGCGTGGGATTTTCCGTTCTCCACTTTGAACATCTGGGGGCACAGCGCCTCACACGTTCCGCATCCAATACACAAATCCTGGTTCACTTTGGGTTTCGGCATATATTTCGTTTAATTATTACGATAATCGCTATTTATTCTTTCATTATATCTCCGCCAAACTCACCAGCCTTTTCCAGTCTTCATCAACTTCTTTTTGCATTTCAGCAATAATTTTTTCATTGCCCGGCCGGAACAAGTGCTTGAATCTCCCCTGCGTTTTGAGAAATTCTTCGAGCGGTTTGGGATTTTCGGTTGCCCAGTTTATTTTGCAAGCGCCATTTTCATATTCCCAAAGCGGCCAGAAATTGGTTTCGGTGGCCAATTTCCCGATGTTCACATATTGCGACGTCGGATATTTCCACAAGTTTGTGCAGGGCTGCAGCACAAGCAAAAACCGCGGGCCGGTCATGGAAAGCGCTTTTTGGGCTTTCTTTTTCAGATCGGCAAGATAGGCGACGTTGGCTTGCGCCGCGTATTTGATGTGGTGCGCGATGACGATTGACATCAGGTCTTTTCGCTTTTCTTTTTTTCCAAAACTGTTCTTTCCCGCCGGAGTCGTTTCCGTGTCCGCGCCGCGCGGCGTCGCACCCGACCGCTGTCCGCCTGTGTTCATATACGCTTCGTTGTCATAACAGACATAAAGAAAATCATGTCCGCGCTCCATTGCACCCGACAGGCTTTGCAGTCCGATGTCGTATGTCCCCCCATCCCCCGCGAAAACGATGATTTGAATTCGTTTGCTGTTGGGAATTTTGTTTTTCTTGCGCAGCGCTTTGACTGCTCCGTTAATTCCCGCCGCCGTCGCTCCGCCGTTTTCAAACGCGCTGTGGATGTACGGCACTTTCCAAGCTGAATATGGATAAAGTGTTGACGTCACTTCAAGACAGCCCGTCACGTTGACGACAATCACCGGATCATCAGTCGCGCCCAAAACCGTCCGCGCAATCGCCGGAATTCCGCAACCCGCGCAGGTGGAATGACCGGGAGCCAATTTTTCGGTGAGTTTTTTGTTCATTTCAATCCAATATATTTCACTTCTTTCCCATCCCAATTATCCGAAAAAACTTTTTTCAAATCTTCTTTGAAAATTTCCCTTCCTCCCAAGCCGTAGATGCAAGACTGCAAATCGGTTCTCCCCATTGCGTTCACAATTTCAGAAAAAATCGGCGCGCTTGATCCAAATGAAACCGTCCGGTCCAAGACGACAATCTGCTTGATATTTTTCAACGTTTCTGCGACTTGCGCATAGGGAAACGGCCGGAACAATTTTATTTTGAGCAAGCCAACTTTTTCCCCCTGCTCACGCAATTCATCAACCGCCACTTTCGCCGTCCCGGCTGTCGAACCCGCCACGACAATCGCCTTTTCCGCGTCGTCAAGCCGATATTTTTCAAACAAATCATATTCGCGGCCGCTGATTTTCCCAAATTCTTCAAGCACTTTCTCAATTTCCGGGACAACCCCGCTCATTGCTTCAACCTGCTGTCTTTTGAATTCAAAATACGAATTGGGAAGCGCCACCGGACCGAAAGTTTTTGGCTCATCAAAATTCAAGAGCAAATTTTTGGGCTGATACTCGCCCGCAAAATTTTTCGCGACAGAATCTTCCAAAATTTCCAAATTCTCAACGCTGTGCGAAGTTTGAAAGCCGTCCATCACAACCATCGCCGGCAAGCGGACTTTTTCGGCCAGTTTCAACGCAATGAGAGTGTTGTCATAAGCTTCCTGCGCGTTTTCGGAAAATATCTGAATCCAGCCCGCATCGCGGACAAACATCACGTCCTGATGGTCGCCATGAATATTGATTGGAGCGGAAATCGCCCGCGCAGAGACCAGCATCAAAATCGGGAGCCGCATTCCCGAGGCAATCGGCAAAATTTCCGCCATCAGCAAAATTCCTTGCGAACTCGAAGCCGTCGCTGCCCGCACGCCGGCCGCGCTTGCCCCCACCGCCGCGCTCATGGCCGAGTGTTCCGACTCAACCTCAATCATTTCCGTATCCGCTTCGCCATCTGCGACAAATTTCGCAAAAGTCTCGATGATGGGCGTTTGGGGCGTGATGGGATAGACCGGCATCACGTCGGGGTTGATCTGGCGCAACGCTTCCGCCGCCGCCGCCCCGCCAGTGAGTGCCAAATTTTTATTTTTATTCACCATTGCTATTTTGTCATTTTTATCGCCCGTTTTGGGCAAACTGTTGCACAAACACCGCAGCCTTTGCAGACGTCGTAGTCAATATCCGCTTTGCGTTCGGAATCGAAATCAACCGCCGCTTCGGGGCAAAAATCAAAACACGACGCGCATCCCGCGCAAAGCTTTTTGTCCACCACCGGCTTCATATACCGCCAGTCGCCGGTTTTGGGGGATTTTTTGATATCGTGTGCGATAACCGCACCTTCTTCGATTTCTTTCCAGTTCATAATGAATCGTATGCCCTCTCAATGGCCAAAATATTTTTTTCTGTTTTCTCTTGTCCAATCTTGTTCAGATATTTCTCCCGAAAAACATCCACGACACTTTGCAATTTCACAACCTCCGTGATTTTCACCAGCTTTCCCAAAACCACCGTGTTCGGCCGCGGCTCGCCGATCGCTTCCATCGAGAGTCCCGAGGCGTCAATCGGATGGATATTGCCGGCATAGCGCACGAGGCTTGAAATTTCATTGCCGCCTTTCCTCGTGTTCACGATCAGGTTTTCATTCTCGTCCAGATTTTTTGAAATTTCAATCACGCCAAGCAGGGTCTCATCCATCACGACGACAACATCCGGGTCAACAACCGGCTCGTGGGTGCGAATGGGCTCGTCTGAAATTCGCACAAACGTTTTCATCGGCGCGCCTGTCCGCTCCGGGCCAAAATCAGGAAAGGCCTGGACAAACTTCCCCTCGCGAAGAGCCGCCTGCGCCAAAAGTTCGGCAGCCGTCTTGGCTCCCTGCCCCCCGCGGGCGTGAAAAATTATTTCGAAAATTTTTTTGTCGAGTTTCACAAAGATATTATAGCACAAAAAAAGAAATTGATCCCGCCAAGCGGGACCAATTTCTCAAAATACTCAAAACTCTACTCAAGATACCCCATACTACTTCGCAAGTTGAGCGTCGATCGCAGCCTTCAGCTGGTCATAGGGAATCACGCCGCCGAAGAACTGATCGTTCACAAAAATCGCCGGGGTGCCGCTGATGCCGAAATCAGACGCTGTCTGGTTGTCGGCGTTGATTTTGTCCGTGAATTTCTTGGACGACACACACTGGCTGAACTGGCTCGCGTTGAGGCCGATTGCGCTGGCATACGGCGTTGCATTGAAAGTTTTGGCCGCGCTCCAGGTTGCCTGATTGCCATAGAGCTGGTCGGCCATAGCCCAGAATTTCCCCTGTTCGTTCGCACACTCGGCCGCCATCGCCGCATCCATCGCCTTGTCGTGAATTTGAAGCGGCACTTCTTTCCAGACGAACAGAACCTGGTCTTTGTAGTCGCTCATCGCCTTCTTGATATCCTGCTCATAGAAATTCTTGCAATACGGGCACTGGAAATCGCTGAAAACAACCACTTTCACTTTTGCGTCCTTCGGGCCGGCCTGCGGGTCATCGTCTTTCACCTCCGGCAACGCCAGAAATTTTCCGGGCTGAATGCCAATTTGCGCCGTGTCAATTGTATAGTTGTTGTCCTGCTTTTGAAAAATATCCTGCGCCTGGGCATAAATATCAGTTTTGGTCACGTTTTCGTCAAAAACAAAGGCGGGCAAACTCTTTATTTTCATCTGGTCGACAAGTTTTTTCCCGTCTTCCGAATCATACTGCACTTCTTTCACCAGAAGAGTCGGCATTACCCGCTTTATCATCTGAACCGCATCTGTCACATCGCACTCCTTGCAGTTTTTGTCGTTCACGACCTGGACGGTGACCACCGGCTCGCTGTAGGCAACCCACGTCCGCCCCTCAAAAGGAATCACATCCAGCTGGCGCATTGCCCGGGGCGACATCCCGTTCCGGTTCACAAACTGCGCGACATCCACAAAAACGCTCCCGACCAGAAGTCCGGCCAGAAGGATGATTATGGACAAATAATTTTTGGTGCGCTTTTCGCAATCGACTTTCTTTTGATCTTCGTTCTCGCCCTCCACCTTCTCATTTTTTTCTTCAGTCATAATTTATTTAAGTTTAGATGATCATTGCTGTTGATTGTTGCTTGGCGCAGGTTGAGCTTCCGGATTTTGGTTTTGATTTTGGCTCTGCCCCTGCGGCTGGGCCGGCGGCGCCAGAGGATTGATATCCTGTTTGTAGCGCGGCGCGAGATAGTCGTTATAGCCGATAGTGATTCTTTTTTGCGCTTCGGACTTGAGCGCCACCCCGACCAGAAAGCCAAGAATGAAAATCAGGAGAAAGTTGATCCCCTTTTCGGTTATTTTGAATTTTCCCATAGTTTTTTGACGATTATTGAATTGTGGCCAGTGTAGCAGATGAAATATTTTTCCGCAAGTTTTCACATTTTCACCTCATCATTCACCTTCACGCCGTATCTGTCGCAAAATCCTTCCGGAACTTCAAGGACATATCCGGCATACGAGGGAGAGGCAAAAATGCGCGGATCGTCCGGCTGAATATTTTTTTCGCATCCGGTCACGCGGCCATCCTCAATCCAGATTATGTCAATCGGAAAAAACATTCCCTTCATCCAGAAGTGCTGGACATCGTCTTCGAGCATCTCAAAAAGCATTCCCCGGCCGGCCGCGAGACCTTTCCTTCCCGCCAATCCCCGCTCGATCTTTTCTTCCGACTTCACGGCTTCCGCTTTCACCAGGATATCCCGGACATAAACACGTTTGATATAATTGCCGTGAATTGACACTGTCTCGTTGAAAATATAGTTGGCGAGAATGCCGAGTATCGCCAGCACAACAACAGCTATGAAAATTTTGAGTTTTGTTTTGCTTTGCATGTTATTCCAAAATATGCAATTCCCACTATACCCACTATACCCAATTTTCCGAAAGCGTTCAAATTCAACGCCAGCGTCCCAATCAAAACGCTCGCCAGAAAATAGAGGTATGATATTTTCCGTTCACTCCAGCCCCGTTCAAGCAGCAAATAATGCAAATGCCGTTTGTCGCGCTGAAAGATTGATTGGCCGGATCGCCATCTTTCCCAGACAACCCGCGCGAGATCCAAAATCGGAATCAAGGCCGCCATCATCACGGTTGCAATCTTTGCCCCGGCGAAAATGGAAAGGCTCGCCAGGATGAACCCGAAAAACCACGCGCCGCTTGTCCCGGCCAGAATTTTGGCCGCGGGAAAATTGAAAACCAGAAAGCCAAACGTCGCTCCGCCTGCAATCGCGCACAAAATCGCCACGGCCGGCTGATTGACTTCCGGCTTCAGGCTCAAGACGCCAATCGTCCCCAGCGACGCGAGCGTCACCCCGCCTGCGAGCCCATCCGTCCCATCAAGCCAGTTGAGGGAATTGATAAAAAGTAAAAAGTAAAAAGTAAAAACGAAAAAGTATGGAAGAGTATTTTTTAAAATTATAACGCCGCCGAATGGATTGGCCACAAAAACACTGCGAACGCCGAAGGATATTGCGATGATTGCGACGACGATCTGAAACACCAACTGCCATCGCCAGTTCAGATTTTTCAAATCATCCAGAAGCCCGAGAAACAAAATCAAAAAACCTCCAACCAGAATCCCGGCAATTTGTTTCGTGATGACCAAATTTTTGTCAATCAGCACCACCAGCACAAAAACCGCAATCACAATCACCCCGCCAAGCCTCCGAAAGCTCAACTTTCGGAATCGTTCCGAAAGTTGAGCTTTCGGATAAGCCCGCAGCAAAAAAAATATCGCGAGGACGGAGATAATGAAAGAATATAAAAATGGCAGAAGAAATTTCATCTTTTTATTTCCTCACTTTCTCCGTCACCCAGAATTCGCCGAAATATTTTCCCAGCAGAATGCGCGTTTGGGAATCAACGGCCGGCATAGCACCCAGAATTGGAGCCGTGATTGGCACCAGAACCCACTGGAGAAACATATAGACATAGCGTTTGCGCGAATATTTTGCCGGCCGCGGCGGAAGAAGCATCAGGCTCAAGAACATCGAGACCACCAAACCGATGAGCGCCATATTCATCAGATAGCGCGTGAGATACGGCAAATTGTGCGCCAGGACCGACTCATTGAACTCCGGCCCGCCGATGATCACCGGAAGCCACCCGAGAAGCGCGATGATGAACGAGTTGGTCGCCCACGACCAGTGCCCTTCGAGCATCGTGAAAAGATGCCGGCATTTCTTCCCGAACGGGATTTTTTTGTTGGCAAGAAACGCCCGCGCCAGAAGCGGAAAATTTTCAATGCCATACGCCCAGCGCCGCTTTTGTTTGTATTGGTTTTTGATCGTGCGCCAGTATGTGTCGGCAAGCACCGCGTCGAGCGAAACCGGAAGATATATCGGCTTCACGCGATATTTCCCGTTGAAGAATGTGTAGCATTTCCAAAAAATCAGCGAGTCTTCGGAAATCACATTCACCGGCCAATAGTCCACGTCCACAATTGTTTTGAAGGCTTCCGAATGCGAGGAAAAAGTCACCATATGCTCCGGCCGCATCGCTTCAACCATATGCCAGAACGAGGAACCGGTGACAATGACGCGCACAAAGGCGTTCGTGTCCCAGATGTTGTTGTGGTACATCGGCAGCGGCTGATAGGCAAACTGCAGGCGGGCGGGCTCGGTGATATAGCGGAAGGTGAGAGCCGCAAAATACTCCGGGTGCACGCAGGTGTCACAATCGAAGTTGGAAAGAATCACGCGCTCAAGGGGAATTTTTTTCTCCTCGAGATAATATCTCAGGATTTTCGCCGCATACGTCGCGTTCGACGATTTCATTTTCATTTCGCCGGGCGCGACTTTGTGAACCGTCGCAATGAAATCAAAAAAGGTGTTTCCGAATTTTTTCTTGAGATATTCAATTTTGTGATTTCGCGTTTCCTCGTTTTCCCGCTCCTCCGTTGCCAGAAGGATGATGAATTTTTCATTCGGATAGCTCGAATCCGCAATCGATTGAATGGCCGGCTCGATTATTTCCGGCAATTCGTTGGCCGTCGGAAGCATCACAACATGATACACGTCCTCCCATCCGAGAAATTTTTCCTTGTTTGGCGCAACAGCCCGGACTTCTTTTTCCAGTTCCGCGAGAGCCTGAATTTTCAACTTTGTCTTTTTCCCGTTTTTCAGTTTTTTCGTTTTTTCCTTGATTTCTTCCAAAAAATTTTCCGGATCTTTGATTTTCCGGCAAGCCTCCATCCAGTCAATCAGCTTGTGCCGTTTCATTTTGCGATAGGCCAGAATCGAATACGCGGAAATATATACCGTCCGGTACAGCCAGTATATGTCGAAAGCGATGATGAAAACCGCCACCCAGACCGGGACGAAAAACGAGAAAGCAAACATCCCGCCAAGAGTGAACCAGGTGAGAGCGCCGGGAATGATTTCAAAGATGCGTTGAAGTTTGTGTTCGCGGGAATCGGTTGTGCGAGGATTTGGATATTGGAACATCGCGAATCAAAAATTGATGAGTATGGCGCTTATCACTCCCACTGCCATCAGCAACTGCAACACCAGCGCCGTTCCGGCAAACAGATACGACACCAAACGTTCCTTATAATAGAAAAATCTTGAAAAAACAAGATTCAAAAGGAGCAATCCGGTGGCCAGCGCCGGCATAAAGAACAAGCTTTTCCAGTTTCCGACCACGTCTACGCCGAAATATATGTTGTAATGCAGAATTATCGGCGCGTCTGTCGGAACCGCCGTCCAGAAGAGCGCCGCCCAAATTCCGGCATTCGCAAGCAGCGCGAGAATGATCGAAAAAAATATCACCGGGTCGGTCCAAAATCCGTGCCAAAAAAACCGCCGCAAACGTTCCCTGACTTTGCCGGACAAGGGCTGATCCGATCTTGGCGGAAATTTTGCAAAAAACTTATTCAGCATTGTTTTTCCCTGATGGCAATTCAATATTTTTCGAAACAACTCTCAATTCCTTTTCCTTTGTTTTCTCAAACTCCAACTGAAATTTTTCCATTCTTTTATCTGTGAGGTCATATTTGTTGTGAGCATTTTTCAAGTGAGTCCCCAGAGCCACAAACTCCTGACGCAATCTCGCGAAATACAAATCAAGATTTTTCATGCTCTTCAAAATCTCCTTTGCATTTTCTGCTATCTTCATGCCGCTCAATCCCATTACGATCGTTCCCAGGTATGCATTGAATATGTTTGGCGACACAGGTATAACCCCCTTCTCTCTTGCATAATCAAATAAATTTTTGTTCCCAAAATCATGACTGATGATCTCGTAATAGACATTTTCTGCTGGAATATACATAAAAGCGAACTCCGAGGTCCCTTCGTTTGGAAGAATATATTTTGTTGAAATAGCGTCAATATGTTTCTTTACGTCTGCATAAAAATTCTTCTTTTTTTCGTCTCTTTCCGCGTCATTTTCAGCTTCGATAATTTTTCTGAAATTTTCCAGAGGAAATTTTGAATCAATTGGAATCAAATAATCCTTGAGTTTGACCACTACATCAACTTTCTCCCCGCTTTTGAATGAGTATTGTGTCGCATAAATGTCTCTGCCCAATTTTTGACTCAGCAAGTTTTCAAGCAAAAATTCTCCCATGACTCCACGCAGTTTTGGAGCGTTGAGGATGTCGTGCAGAGACGCAACGTCCTTGTTTGCTTCATATACTTTTTGTGTTTGTTCCTCAAGTCTGGCAAGGACCTTTTGCACTTCGGCATAGGATTTGCTCGCATTGTCCAACCGGCTTGTGTTTTCGCCCAGCCGCTGGTCAACGCTTTTCTGGATTGTCCCCAAAGCCTGCGAGAGAAGCTGAATCTGGTTGGTGAGATTGCTCACTATGCGATCGTCTTTTTTTTCGGCTTCTTCGCCGCGTGATTCGGATATTTTCTTTCGGAGCGACAAAATAAAACCGGCCAGAGCCAGAATGACGAGGATTAGAAAAAAAGTTATTATTTGCATTATTTATGATGAATCTTATTGTTTCAAAAACAAACCACTACTTGTTTCTCCGACCCGCGATTTCTTTGAGATTCGGCACTTTGCAAATAATTTCTTCAAAAGGCCCTTCGAGAAAATCCATGATGAACTTGTCGAGCATATCCGTCCGGTATTTGAATTCCTCCGAGCCCATCACGGAATAATTGATTTCCTTTCCGACTTCGGCTTCCATGTTTTCAAGAAGATGCTTGAGTTTTGCCCGGCTCAATTCGTCGCCGACAACAAGAAGGTCGGCGCGCCCCTTGGGCCAATTCAGAAAGACGCCGGAAATGAGCGCGAGTCTCACTTTGCCAAGCCCTTTGATTTGCGAAAGGCTGCGGCATTCCGGCATCGTGTTTGATTTCACGACCAGATTTTTTAGCTCCGGATAGAAAATGAATCCCGTGTTGGTTTCAAAAAATCTTTTCCCTTTTCTCGTCCGTCCGATGATCATCTTCATTTTTTCAAATTTGTGCAGCTCCCTTGCGATTTGGGAGCTTGCCATTTTGTTTTTTTGAACCACTTCCCGCGCCGAATATTCGCGCTTGTCGTTCAGCATGAAAAATTTGATAAGCCGCGCCCTCGCCCGCGATTCAAAAAACTGGGAAAATACTTCTGGCATATGAAATTTTTAGCTTGTTAGATATTGGCAGTATAAAACGGAAATCTGAAAAAGTCCAGTCCAAAAAACCTGATGGGAATTGATGCGGGGTTGAAGTTTTCAAAGATATCCTTTATAATGGCTTCAAGAAATTATGCCTGTTCCAGCCAAAAAAAGAAAGAGCTCCGACCTTTCCGGCCTTTTTCGGGAAATATTTTTTTCATCGGACGAAAAAAATATCCCCTTCGGCATGACTTTTGTCTATTCTCCGGAAAATTTCGAGCAAAAAAAATTGGGCACCGTATTCGGAGTGGTCAAAATTTCCGATACTTCTCCGGACTCTTCATATGTTGCCAATCTTCTGGCATCCGTCATCAAAAAAGAATATTTTTCGAAACCCGACCGGCCGCCCGCCGACGCTTTTGAAGCAAGCCTGCGCAAAGCCAACCTCGCTCTTTCCGAGCTCGCCCGCGAAGGCAGCGTGAAATGGATCGGGAAACTGAATTTCGCGGGAGGCGCTCTTGAAAAAAACAATCTTCATTTTTCAAAGATAGGGACCACTGCCATCCTTCTTTTGCGAAACGGCGCGGTCGCCGACATCGGGGACGGGGCGGACGACGAATTGCCGGCGCCGGATTCCCACCCCCTCAAAACTTTTTCCGATATTTCCAGTGGAAAAATCGACCAGGGCGACTGCCTGATATTCACGACCTCGGACCTTCTGGAGATATTCTCCCTCGAAGAAATCCGCCAACATGGGCGCAATTTTCCGCGCGAAGAGTTTCAGGGCATCCTTTCGGCTTCGCTCACGGCAAACTCCGACCTTTCCGGGGCTATCGTGGTGAATGTTGTTCCGGAAGAAGAAGCCTTAGGTGCAATCCCAAAGGAAAACTTTGCCCTTCAATCCGTACCCCGCGCCGCCGAACAAAAAATTCCGGCCCGTCCCGGCCACATCTCTCATATGGACATGCCGCCGAATCGCGTTTTTTCTTCCCCGGAAGCAAAATCTTCCGGAAGCATTTATATTTCCGAATCCGACGAAATAACTTCTCAAAAATCTTTTTGGGAAAAAATTCTGTCAGCTTTGAAAAAAATTTCAGCCGGCGGAAAAAACACGGCCATCTTTTTCTGGAAAAAAATTGCTTCTTTTTTTCGAAACATAAACTGGAGAAAAATTTTTTCAGCTTTGGGCTCGGCCATCCTCTTCGCAATCCGCAGTTTCAAAAAAATTGACTGGCGGAAGAGGAGCGTGCGAATCGGAGCCGCCGCCGGAGGAGCGATTGCCCTTGCCGTAGTGCTGCTTTTGATTTTCAGAAGCCCGGCAAGCGAAAATTCGCCGGCCATCGGAACATCTCCCGCGCCCGCCGAAAACCTGGATTCCGTGCCCGCAGCCGTATCCGAAGATACAAACGCGAAAAAAATTGAAAATGTTTCCGAGGTTGCCCCCCTGCCGCCCGGTGCCCGCGAGCCGGTTCTTCTGGGAGATTCGCTTTTTGCCCTGGCTGAAGAAAAATCAATTTTGAAAATAAGCCTCTCAAACGGCGAGGTGAAGAAAGTTGACAGCGATATTGCCGGCGGGAAATTTGTCCTTGCGGCGGCAATGCCCGACCTCGGCACGATTTTCATCCTCACCGCCGACAAAAAGGTGATTTCTTTCACGCCGTCAAATGAAAGATTTCAGGAAAACAATATTTCCTTTCCTGACAATTTCAACGCGACTGACGCGAAAACATATCTCACTTATGCCTATTTCCTCGATTCTGCCGCCAATCAGATATACCGTTATCCTCGCGCCGAAGGCGGATTTGGCGACCGGCAGGATTGGCTCAAGTTCGGCGCCGATGTCAAAGCGGCGACCGGCTTCGCTATCAACGAAGATTTGTTCGCCGCCAGCCGCAATCAAATCACAGCCTATCTGCAAGGCAAGAAAAACGAGAGCCTGAATTTTGAAAATCCGAATGTTCCGCTGGCCATAGACAAAATTTATACTGCGCCGGATTTTGAAAACATTTATGTTCTTGACAACAAAAATCGCCGGGTGACCGCCTTTTCAAAAGACGGGAAAATCGCGGCGCAATACTGGAACGCTTCCATTGCCGGAATCAAAGATTTCACCGTCGACGAAAAAAACAAACTTGTCTATATTCAAAAAAACGATTCTCTCCAGAAATTCAGCCTGGAATAAAATAAAGAAAAAAGAGCTGTATCGCTCTTTTTTCTTTTGCTGAATCTGAGAATATTTTCAAATCTATTTCAGATTGACTGTCGCTCCGGCCTCTTCGAGTTTTTTCTTGATTTCCTCCGCATCGGCTTTCGGCGCCTTTTCCTTGATCACTTTCGGAGCCGCGTCAACCAGGTCTTTGGCCTCCTTGAGGCCCTTTCCGGTCACTTCGCGGACAATCTTGATCACATTGATCTTCTGATCGCCGGCCGCCGCGAGCTCAATGTCAAACTCGCTCTTTTCTTCGGCCGCCTCGCCCCCGCCATCGGCGGGATCAGCGGGGCCTGCCGCCATCATCATCGGAGCGGCCGCGCTCACGCCGAATTTTTCTTCGAGAATCTTCACCAGTTCCGAAAGCTCGAGAACCGACATTTTCTCAACCTGCTCTACGAGCGCCTTGAATTTTTCCGGCACCTCGATCTCTTTCTTTTCTTCCTGCTTGATTTCTTCAGTCATGAATTTGAGATTAATAATTTAACAAATTTATTGCTTGGTATCACCAATTGCTTTCAGAACTCCGACCAGATTGCGCAAGTTTCCGGCCAGCGCGTTCACAAATCCGTTCACCGGTGCATTGATCGAACCGACCAATTTTGCCAGCAATTCATCCCTGCTTGGCAGTGTCGCCAGCGACATCACTTCGCTCGCGGAAATAATCTTGTTTTCCAGTATGCCCCGCAATATCTTGAAATTCTTGTTTTCTTTCGCAAACTTTGCCAAAATTTTCGCGGCCGAAACTTCGTCGCCCTGCCCAATAGCAATTCCAATCTGTCCTTCAAGGTCCAACACGCTCGCTTCAATCCCCGCTTCCTTCAAAGACAGATCAATCAATTTTTTCTTGGTGATTTTGTAGCTTGAATTGGACGCGCGCAATTCATCGCGCAGATTTTTCATCTTGGAGACCGATGTCCCGGCATAATCGGAAAAAATGACAACTTTTCCGTCCTTGATACGCGCGGAAAGATTTTTCACGAGTTCTTTTTTCTGGTCTTTTGTAAGCATAAAAAATATCCTGCTTTTCCGCAGGATTCAAAAACAGCCAAAGCTGCCTTTTCCTCGTTGGGTCTTGCATCTCTCGATTGCCCAATTTCTGCGGAAAAATGATTTGTTCAATTGACTTAAGCAGTATACAGAGCTGCTAAAATCTTGTCAATAGCAGAATAAAAATTACTGATCATTGATCATTGTTCACTGAAAATCACAACCCATACTTCGCTTTGTTGGTTGCGTGTTCTTCAAGAGTGCGCGAGAAAATGGTTTTTCCCGTCGCGGGGTCGGTGAGGAAATAATTGAAATCGGTTTTGGTCGGATATATCGCCGCGTTGATCGCGTTCATCCCGGGATTCGCAATCGGTCCGGGCGGAAGGCCGCGGTTGAGATACGTATTGTACGGCGAAGGCACTTGCGTATCTTCGACTGAATATTGTTTTTTCTCCTTGCCGAGAACATAGGCAATCGTCGCGCAGCTCTGGAGCGGCATTCCGGCCGCTATCCGGTCCCAAAAAATTCCGCTTGCGACTTTCATATCCTCCGGCGTTTTCACTTCTTTTTCCAGGATGCTTGCCATTGTGACAACCTGATAAACGCTTTTCCCCTGGCTGGCAATGTCCTCGCGCATCTTCGGCGTGAGTTTTTCGTCGAAATTGAAAAGCATCCGGTCAGCGATATTTCCCGACTCCGCGTTTTTGAAAAAAATATAGGTATCCGGAAACAAAAACCCTTCAAGATTTGAATTCGGGGGCCGGCTGGTCAGAAAATCATAGTCCGTCTTCATGCCCAAACCGGAATTCACGGCCTTCAAAAATTCATTGCCGTCAAAACCTTTCTGCGTGAGAATTTCCGCCATCTGCTTCGCGCTCAAGCCTTCCGGAAAAGTGATTTTCACTTCGTTCGAGACGACTTCTCCCAGCGACAGCACCTGCACGATTTCAGGAATTGTCATCGAGCCGCGCAACACATACTTTCCCGCCTGCAATTTTTCCCGGCCTCCCGTTTTCCAGATATAGTAGTCGAAATAATATTTGTTTTTCACGAGCTGCGCGTCTTCAAGATTTTTTCCAACCTCCTGCACGCCCTCTCCGGATTTGACTTCAAAAGATTGCTCTGTGTTTCCCGCGCCGCGCGAAAAAGAGGCTTCGCGATTGAAGACGAAAAATCCCGCGAGCGCCAAAACAAAAAAAAGACCGACGGCGACATAAGTTGTTTTTTTCATAGGCACAATATTTTCTTACGCAGAAATTGTAGCAGAAATTTTCAATTTGGACAAAATTTTGCCCCGACGGTTTCGCCGGGGCTGTGGCAATGAGATCAGGATTCCATGACAGCCTCTCCGATTTCAGTGGTAGACAATCTTTCGCCGATCGCGAAACGCATCGGCTTTCCCGCAAAAATTCGGTTGATATTTTTCCCGATCGCTCTCTTTCTGCGCCGGGACCTTTGCCAAAATCCTGAACATCAAAGAAACGTTCTTGGATGTCCAATTGATTCCGTTTCCTCCCATACACATAAAAGAGCACCTCGCTAATCTGGAATGAAATCATATCAACCTAGCCAATAACTGATATTATGTCAAGTCCTACTCCCCGATTATTTGAAGCGCGATTTTTCTTGGCCGCGCGTTGTCGAGCTCGACCGCAAAAATCCTCTGCCATTTTCCAAGCTGGAGTTCGCCGTTTGTTATATTGAGAAAAGAACTGGTCGTGAGAAACATCGCCTTGCAATGCGAGTGGCCGTTCACCGGTTCGTTGGGATTCATATTGACGGTGCGGATATCAAAATTGTCGTGCATATATTTGGTCGTCCGGGGCGCAACCTTTTCCAAAATTTTTTTCAAATCCATTATCAAAAGCGGCTCGCCCTCCTGAACAATCACCGCCATTGTTGTGTGCAGGCTTTGGATATTGATGACTCCCCGCTTGATTCCGGCCTTCTTGAGCTTGGCCTTCACCTTGTCCGTGATGTCAATGAAGTCCAGCGTCGCAGCGGTTTTGAGTTTGATGAGATGATTGATAATTTTCATTTTATTTTTGAAAACAAAAATATTTTATATTCTTCAAAATCTCGCGTTTTCGTCCACCACCATTTTCTTCTTGAGCGAGCGTCCGCCGCGGCGCTGGAGAGTGATGAGGCGGTCTTTGTCATGATGGATTTGATTTTCAAGTTCTTCGTATACAGCGTCAATCGAGCCTTCGACCGATTCGGTTGTTTCCTCGCCCCGGTATTTTGCGTACGGCGTGAAAAACATAACCTCAACGCGAAATTTTCCTTTTTTATCCAGATCGACCTCGATCTCGGCGGAAATTTCGGCATTTTCCTTAAACGACCGGAAAAATTTCCCCAGCCGCTCAATTTTTTCTTCGATATAATTTTTCGTCCGGTCATCAATTTTGAGGTCTTTGAGAAGAAATCGGATGTTCATATTTTAATATCTAGTATTATGTATCTGGTATAAAGTATATTATAGATGACGATTTATGCAAATCTCAAAACCTTGACATAAATCTTTCAATTTGATAACTATAGAGTTAAGAAAACAAAGAAATCAAGGAGGGATATCTGAATGTCTAGAGGATTTGTGGAGGTGATGATCTTTCAGAAAATGGTTCTGGAAAGAATTCCTGAAAAAGACCAGCCCCTCGTGAAAGAAATTTTCCACTTGCAGGCTGAAATCGGAACAACGGGAGCCTATCCGTTTCTTCACGGAACCGGATCTGGTATCCTGTTTTGGATTATCTTTTTTTCTAAGCACGCGGAAACCAGCTCCTATCTAACCATAGCCCTAACCATTGCCCTTTGTATCACTGTTCCCACCTGGATTCTTCACAAATTCTACTACGGGCAAAAATACCGCAGGCTCAAGGATAATTTTGAAAGTAGAATTCAAAACGATTCTGAATTTAGTAGAGCTTTCGAGCTCATCCAGACAGTCGGGAAAGAAATCGAAGCCGAAACCAAATAATTTTTGCGCAGCAAACAAAAAGGCGGCTGAACCAGTCGCCTTTTTTCAATTTCCTACAATTTCTTGCACATCACAATCAGATGATCGCCTTTGCACCAATAATCTTTGATTGTAAATTTATCTTTGAAGCCGTATTTCCTGTATAAGTTGTTTGCCTTCTTGAACATCGGCAAAGTGCCGCCCTCGACAAGAAGATTTTTTGCTTTTGCCTTTTTTGCTTCTTCGATCACATGCTCCAACATTTTTTTTCCTACGCCTTTGCCTTGATATGCCTTTCTTACGCCCAGCCATGAAATCCAGGAAGATCTCGATTTTGAATAAATAATGATGCCGATAAATCCAATTATTTTTCTATCTTTTTCGGCAACCCAATATGTCCAGTCATCTCTGATATGGTCTTTTTTCAACTCGCATTCGAAGATCAAATCTTTTTTCGCCGACCGCTCGTCTTCATTGTTGAAAATATCGCCGAGCATTCGAATTACTGCATCCTTGTCTTTTTTCACAAACTGCCTGATTTTTATTTTGTTCATAGATTTATAAAAATACTACATACTAGATACAAAATGTCAGTTAGAACCCCACCATTTGCACCTCTTCTTCAAGTTGAATTCCGAACTTGTCGCGGACGCGGGTTTTGATAACAGCCGCAAGAGTGATGATGTCCTCGGCCGTTGCGCCGCCAGTGTTCACAATGAAATTGGCCTGTTTTTCACTCACCATCGCCCCGCCGATTTTCTCTCCCTTGAGTCCCGCCTCATCAATCAGCCACACCGCAGGAATTTTGCTATCTCCCGTTTTTTGGCCGGCATCCGTTTCAAATTGCCGGATCAAATCCTGACTGTCCGTTTCTGGATTTTTGAAGAAGCTTCCGGCGCTTGGAAATCCCATCGGCTGCTTTTCTTTTCTCATCAAAATAATATCTCTGATTTTTTTCTCGCTTTCGGCCTTGTTGCCTTTTTTGAGCTCTAATATCACTGACAAAATAATCAAATTCGGATTTTGCTTGAATATACTGTTTCTGTAATCGAATTTGCAATCCTGATTTTTAAAATTTGAAACTTGAAATTGATTTGAAATTTTAAATTTGAAACTTGAAATTTCAAGCGCTCTCACGTCCTCAACAACATCGCCCATCGTTCCCCCAAATGCTCCCGCGTTTCCCCGCACCGCCCCGCCGATTGTCCCGGGAATCCCCGCCGCCCACTCCAATCCTGACAATCCATGCTTTGTTGGTTCATTCACAACCTTACTTAATGCAACTCCAGCACCGCATTCAACTGAAGAATTTTGAATTTTGAATTTTGAATTTTGAATTTTTATTACAAGCCCGTTGAAACCTTTGTCGGCAACAAGCACATTGCTGCCGCCGCCCAAAACAAAAACCGGCATATTTCTTTTCCGCGCGAATTTCAACGCTTCCAAAATCTCATCTTCACTTCCCGCCTCGCAAAAAAACTTCGCCGGTCCCCCGATTTTGAAAGTGGTCAGCGGCGCCAGCGGAATGTTTTCGAGAAGTTTCATAACTATATACTCTTAAACCAATTCGGCAGCTCAATGTCTCCGTTTTCCGGATTTTTTTTCAATTCCAGCACTTGTTCTTCGGTCAACCCGTTTTGCTCTTTGATATCCATTTTTCTGATGATTGTGTTTCTTATGCTTGGAAAGTTTTCGAATCCATTTTGATAAGGATCAATGAATCCTTTCACCAATTTCCAATCTTTCTTATAATCATCCGGCAAGTCAGCCACACTTTTTATGCCTAGCCTCTTGAATTTCTTGAAAATTTCATCAAACAACACCGAGTGATTTGTATGGCCGTCACAATAAAAAGACTCGCTTGCAGGTTTGTAAGTCAACAGGCTGAATGCCCTGATTTCTCTTTTTCTCCCGCCAACCTTTGGGAAAAACGCCACATTTTCCGGAGGAATATCATAATGATTCAGTATTTCTTCCCGAACATCTTCCGCCCAATCCTCATTGAATCGAGCCCTTTCCACTTTTCGATGAGCCTCTTTTTCTTCACCAGTATGCCATGTGTTCGTGTCTACTTCCGGCGTAGAGCCTGTTTCGATTTTTACCATACAAAATACAAAATACTTTTTATTCCTTCAGTCCCTCCGCCACTTCCCAGACATTGCCAGCGCCCATGGCGATGACAAGGTCTTCGCGGCCGATTTTGTCGCGCAAAAATTCAATCGCCTCGGGAATCGTGGCAATATATTCGACATTGCGGTGGTATTTTTTCGCCAGTTCGACGAGATCGCGCGAGTGCACGCCGCCTTGGACTTCACGGGCCGAACCATAAATATCCAAAACAATCACCCGATCCGCATTTTCAAAGCTTTGCGCAAAGTCCGAGAGCAGTGCTTTTGTCCGCGTGAAAGTGTGCGGATGAAAAACGCACCAGATGCGCCGCTTCGGAAAAAATTCCCGCGCTGCCTTGAGCGTCACCTTGATTTCTTCCGGATGATGGGCATAGTCGTCAATCAGAATGGCGCCCTGCCACTGGCCGATGTATTCAAAACGCCGCGAGGTGCCCTCAAAATTCGCCAGCGCTTCGCTGATTTTTTCGACTTTCGCATTGAACTGGTGGGCCATTGCGATTGCCGCCGCCGCGTTCAAGACATTGTGCCGTCCGGGAAGCAGAATTTCAAACTCGCCCAGCCTTTTCCCGCGAAAAACCAGCGAAAAAAATTGTTTGCCCTCGCGCAATTCATGATTTGCAATTTTCACATCCGCATCGTTTGAAAATCCGTATGAAATCACCTTGCATTTCGCGTTCTTCGCAATTTTCAAAGTTTCCGAGCGATCCGCGCACACGGCCAAAAAACCATGGCGGGGAATTTTGGCGACAAAATCCTCAAAAGCTTTTTCATAGGTCTCACGCGTCGGAAAAAAATCCGGATGATCCCAGTCGGCACTCGTGAGAACAGCTGCCTGCGGATCATACATTTTGATCTTGTTCTGGTATTCGTCGGCTTCAATGATCATGAATTCGCTTCGTCCGACCAGCGCCGAGCCGCGCCACTGCCGCACCTGCGAGCCGACAACCGCCGTCGGGTCAAGTCCGGCCACCCGAAAAATTTCCGCGAGCATCGCCGTCGTTGTTGTTTTGCCGTGTGTCCCGCAGACCGCAATTCCATATTTCTCATTGAACAATTGTGCCAGCATCTCCGGATACGACACCATTGGAATCATTTTGAATTTCGCCGCCTTGAGCTCCTCGTTGTTCTTTTCGTTGTAGGCGGTCGAGTATATCACAAGATCTGTGTCACCCGTGATGTGGCGCGCGTCAAAGCCTTCATGATATTTCACGCACAATTTGTTTTTGAGAATTTCGTCCGTGAAAAACTTTTCGCGCGTGTCCGATCCCGCCAGATCATATCCGCGCCGCTGGAAAATTTCGACCAGCGCCACCATGCCGGAGCCCTTGATGCCGATGAAGTATATTTTTTTTACTTTTGAGAAATCAATCATAAGATTTTCTCAATTTCTCCTATTTTATTTTCCGTCGCTTTCCTGCCTTCCCTCACCAGATCCCGCATCTTCGTCACATCCCCGCGGTGAATATGAAAGACTTCCGGCCGGAGGGCGATATCCGCCTGGTTATCGTGAAAAAGTCCCCGCTCATAATCAGCGCTGATTGCGCGCAGCCCAATGAGGTATGTTTCCAAAAAACTGAATTTTTGGTTCGCATAGTCGTCCAGCATATGTATTTTCCGCATCAAGTCTCTCGCGATTCCCCAAAATTCGCGCTCGCCGGAGTTGATTATTTTCTGCTGCATTTTGAAAACAGGCTCTGCCATTTTTCCGACGCGGCTTTTTCGCATCAATTTGCGCACGTCGCCCACAATCCGCGTCACAAGGCTTCTTTTTGCGCCAACGTCAATCGCAATGACTTTTTCAGCCCCAAGATCATACGCAATTTTGGCCGGCACCATCATCGCCGTTCCTCCATCGAAGACCAGGCGGCCTTTGTGCCGTTTGAGAGGCGCCAGACCCGGAAGGGCGGTTGTGATTTCAAGAGCCGCGGCAATACTGCCCTCGTCTATCACGACCTCCGTCCCGGTGAGCGCATCCGTTCCAACAAAAGCCAACTTCACGCCCTTTATGTCCTCAAACTTTTTTCCTCCGGTGATAAAGTCAAAAAAAGAGCGCAATTTTCCGCCCCTTATCAATCCTTCGCCCGTGAGGCAAAAGTCGAGCATCTGCCGGCGGGATTTTTTGTCAGCGCTGAAAGAGATTTTTTTTAGTTCGTCAAGCTTGCCGCACGCATACGCGGCCGCGACAAGCGCACCGCTTGAACAGCCGGTCAAAATATCGAAAGAAATGTTGTTTTCCTCCAGGACCTCCAATGCGCCGATATGCGCCATGCCTCTCAATGTGCCTCCGCCGAGAGCCAATCCAAGCTTTTTTCGTTTCATCGGCTTGCCAACTTAATTATCTCCCCGGCGATTTTTTTCGCCGCGTCCGGATCATAGAATTTCTTCACCCGCTCGCCCAATTCAAATTGCAATCCGCCGTCCGCCATCACCTCTTCAATTTTTTCAAGAAATATATTTTCGCCGAGATTGTCCTGATTCAGAACCACCGCCGCTCCGGCTTCTGAAAATGCGTAGGCATTGAGCTCCTGGTGGTTGTTGGCCGAGGTTTTGAGGGGAATGACAATCGCCGGTTTCGCATTGGCCGCAATTTCTGTGAGGGCATTCGCTCCGGCCCGGCTCACCACAAGATCCGCCGCGGCATATGCGTGGGCCATTTCTTCCCGCAAAAAGGGAACGGGGCGATAGCCGCCATGTCCCGCTTTTATGCCCGCTTTCCCCGCCTCCCGCACAACACTTTCATATTCACCCTTGCCGGTTTGATGGATAACTTCGTATTTTTTCAGCAGGTCGGGCAAAATTCGGACTATCGCCTCATTGATGGCTCTTGCTCCCTGGCTTCCGCCCAGCACGAGAATCACTTTTCTGCCGCCCGACAATCCAAAAAGTTTTTTCGCCTCGTCCTTGCTTCCGGCCGACAATTCGTCGCGGATTGGATTCCCCGTGATGGCGACTTTTCCCGGATTGAAAAAATTGGCCGCGCTTGAAAAAGACACTGCGATTGTTTTTGCCAGACGCGCGGCAAATTGATTGGCCAAGCCCGGCGTGATGTCTGACTCGTGAATGATCACGGGAATCCGATAGATCCATGCCGCAACCACAACCGGCACGCCCGCATATCCGCCTTTCGAAAAAACAACATCAGGCATAAACAGCAGAAGTTGCCAAAGCGACTGGAAAATACCAAGCGGGATTTTGAAAAGATCGGAAATATAATGCAGAGAAAAATAACGGCGCAACTTTCCGCTCGAAATATATTTTCCCGGAATCAGTTCTTTCTCCATTGCTTCCCGTTCGATGTCTCCGCCGGGGCCCAAAAACAAAAACTCAAGGCCTTCTCCTTCGGGAACAATTTCTTTCAATTTTTTCACGACGGCGACTATGGGAAAAATATGCCCCCCTGTGCCGCCACTGGTCAAAACAATCCTCATAGCTACATTTTATCGCATTTTTTGGAAATATTCAACAATATGCCGACTCCAATCATCAAAAACACGAGCGATGTTCCCCCATAGCTCACAAACGGCAAGGTTACCCCCGTGAGCGGAATCAGCCCGGAAATTGCCGATATATTGATCAGGGCCTGGAAAACCACCCAGGAGGTGATGCCGATTGCAACCAGCCGGCCGAACGTGTCGGGCGCGGCTTTGGCAATTTTGAATCCCCGCATTGCAAACATCACAAACAATATGACCAAGGCCGCCGCCCCGACCAAGCCGATTTCCTCAGCGACGATTGCAAAAATTGAATCGCCGACCGGCTCGGGAAGATAATTGAATTTTTGCCGGCTGTGCCCGAGTCCGAGACCGAATATTCCGCCCGAACCGATTGCCAAAAGCGCCTGATTGATTTGATAGCCGATACCGCGCGGATCAAGTTCCGGATGAAGATATACGAGCAAACGGCTCATCCTGTATGATTCAAATTTCACGAGAGCCATAAAAGCCAGCGCGCCCATCCCCAGCATGGCCGCAATGTGCCGCCATCTGGCGCCGGACATGAAATAAACAGCCATCGCAATCAGGACAACCGTTCCGAGCGTTCCCATGTCAGGCTGTTTGATGATCAGAAACCCGACCGCTCCAACGATCGCAAGAAACGGCAAAAAACCCTCGAACAAATCCGCGCCCATCTCTCTTTTGCTTTCAAGCCAGGCGGCCAGATAGAGGATTATGGAGAGCTTGAGCATTTCGGACGGTTGGAAGGAAAACCACCCCAAACTTATCCAGCGGCTTGCACCCTGAAAATTCAACCCGACACCCGGAATGAAAACCAGAACCAAAAAAATGAGATTCAGCGCAAAGAAAGGGAAGGCGAATTTTTTCCAGAAGTGATAATCGATTTTCTGGACAATGAACATCAACGCCAAACCCGGAAGAACGCCGAAAAAAAGCTGGTGTTTGAAAAAATAGTAGGAATCCCCGAACCGCGATTGCGAAATCGCCACCCCGGCGGAAGAAAGCACCACGAGGCCGAAGACCAGCAATGCAAAAATTGTGGTTATGAGGATTTGATCGGGCTTGTTGTTTTTTTTCACGTTTTTTTGCTATGTTTCCCCCTCCACTTCTCAATCTCTTTGTGATTCCCGCCAAGCAAAACTTTTGGAACTTTCCACTTGTTGAACTCCGCCGGCTTGGTGTAATGCGGGTATTCCAGTATTGAATTTTGAATTTTGAATTTTGAATTTTGAATGACATTTGAAAAACTTTCTTCATTCAGGGAGACCGAATTGCCCAGGACTCCGGGCAATAGTCTGGTCACACTATCAACTAAAACCATCGCCGGAATTTCGCCGCCGGTGAGGACATATTCCCCGATTGAAATTTCCTCGTCGGCCAGATGCTTTGCCACCCGCTCGTCCACCCCCTCATACCGCCCGCAAATCATCACTATATGGTCATATTTTTTCAATCTTTTCGCATCCGCCTGCGCGTATCGCTTCCCTTTGGCGGAAAACAAAACAACTCGGACTTTTGAAGATTTTCGGATTTTTGATTTCATATCCTGCAAACATTCATAAATCGGCTCGACTTTCATCACCATTCCCGCTCCGCCGCCGTATGGCGTGTCGTCTACCGTTTTGTGTTTGTCGGTTGTCCAATCGCGCAGATTGTGGATCTTTATGTTTATTAATTTATTTTTCTGAGCACGTTTAAGAATGCTCTCATTAAAATAAGAATCAAAAATCTTCGGAAAAATTGTGATGATATGGAAGGTCATTTTATGCCAGTAATTTAATAATACCCAGCAATGCTCTCTTTTTATTATTTTTATCTTTGAATTGAAACATATACGGTTCAAGACGGAAATCAACTCCGGGCTGGTTGGGATCAACTTTTTGTGCCTGGATTAACTGACTAAGATCATAAATGACCAGCAGATCTACTCTCAACCGATATCCCCTATCCAACAAAACATTCTCATAAAATTTCTGAACGATATCAGCCCCTTCGCCAAAATGATTTTTTCCGACAGTGCAAAAGCCCGCTTGCAAATCAACGTTGTAATTTTCAAAGCCTTCCACTCCTTTTCGGTCCGGGTCATATTTATCCGTTCCTGTTTCTGAAATAACCTTCACAAATTCATCAAGCGTAAATTGCGGATGGTCAATCAAACTCAATGCCCTTATCGCAACATCCTGGCCGCCAAAATTTTCCTCAAGGGCCTTATCTATTTTAGCCCCAACGGCCTGATAATCCGGCTGCTTGTCTATCTTATATTCCGGCGATGAAATGGAAATAATTTTCATTCGTATAATTTACCTTATACAAGCCAAATTTTCAAAAGTTATCCACAGGATATTGAAATTTTTCCGGTTTTGTGCTAGTATAAATATACAGACAAGTAAATTCCTTATGCGTGGGGTTCCGGAGGTTCCTCGCAAATAGCGCATAAGGTTTTGTCTTTTCAGGGGAACAAGGGGCTCTCTTCGATTACTCGATCTTTTATCAAGTTATAATAACTTTCGTCGCCTTTCTCTCTCTTTTGATAAATCGCCCAACAAATAAAATCAACCGCCTGCAAACATTTTTCGCTGCTTGGCGGTTTTATTTCTATCTGAATATCCAGCTTATGGTTGTTTTTTGTCTGCTGTCTTAAATAATCCTTGAAATTCAGGTTTAGAAATTTATTTGTTTCTCTCCTGGAAGCAATTAAGAATATCGGCGCATTTTTGGGAATAATGCGCTTGGTAAAAATCCTGTCAAGCAATATATTGGTAATATAATTATAAAGCACATGCTTTTCGTCCTTCAATTTCGTATACACTTTTTTCTTGTTGAGATAAATCGATATAATCGAAATATCCTTTTTATTCAATTCGCTGAGTATTTTTACCTTTGTTTTTGGTTTCTCTTTGCACGCGTGCAATACCCCAACAAACTTTTTCAATTCTTTTCTGCTCAATGATTTGGCTGTTTTTTTGATCACTTTTTCGATTGGATTTTTATTTTCAACAAACAAAAAAGTTATCACGAAATATTTCGAGGATTTTTTGTCAGGATTAAATCCAAGATCGCCACTTTCATCCAGAAAAATATAGGCCATGCAATATAACACGAAATACAAAAACCGCGCCTTCATTCTAGCACGGTTTTTGCGTAAGATAAAGCTCAAAACGAGCCTCTAGACATTGATGTCGTTCACCACTTCATCGATGCTTCTCTTGGATTCGCTGCGATCGCGATTGACACCCCGAGTCGAACCTTCCGGTTCGTTGATCTTGAGGTTCACGCGGGCGTTGTTCTTGGCGCCAACGACGCGCAGAAGGGTCCGGACGGCTTTCGCTGTCGCGCCTTCGCGGCCGATGATCATTCCCATGTCCTTCGGATCAACGTCCAAAGTGATGAGAACGCCACGCTCGTCAATCGTCCGGTTGGTTTTCACCGCATCCGGATTGTCAACGAGAGCCTTCACGACGAAATCCACGAATTCCTGATCTCTTTCCATCTTTTCTGGATTAGGCTGATAATTTCGGAAATTTGGTTGTATTTCGGACATCGACCTTTCGACTCTTGTCCACCAACATTTTCCGGGTTTCTGTAATTATTATATAAATTTTTTTGGTTTTGTCAAGTGAAAAATACAGCCCTTCGGTAAGATTGCCGAAGGGCCGGATACTGCAAGAAGTGGCGGGCGGAGGGCTGTATCAAGCCCCAAATATTAACCAGGCCAGATGACGATACTCAATAATCCATTTACGAAACAAGAAGTTGTGCCGCCGAACGGTCTCCCGTTTCCACTGCCTGTGCAACTTTGCCATGTTGCCCCTCCCCTAGCAAATATTGGTATTTACATTTTACAAAACAAAAACAACCGCGTCAACGGTTGCCCAAATTTGCAAAATATTTATTCTTTCTTTTCCTCGATTTTTGCCTCTTCCGGTTTTTCTTCTTCTGTTTTTCCTTCCGGCTTGGTTTCCTCAGCCTTTGTATCCTCTGCCGGATTCTCTTCTTTTTTGGCTTCTTCAGCTTTGGCTTCTTCAACCGGCTTTTTCCTGATTTTCACCGCCCGTTTCGGACCCGCAACAATTCCGTTTGACACAAGCAAATTGTGCGCCGTGTCCGAGCATTGCGCGCCTTTTCCAAGCCAATATTTGATCCGGTCGGCATCGAGATTTTTTTCTTTGGTATGCGGATTCAAAAAGCCAAGATTTTCAACAAATCTTCCTTTGACAGGCGCCGTGTGTTCCGCCACCACCAGCCGAAAAAACGCCTTGTTCTTTTTTCCCCGTCTTGTGAACCTGATTTTTAGCATATATCAACAAACAATGGATACTTGGATACAATAATATTTATCGCAATTTTTGTCAATGTATCTCGCCTTTTTCTCCCACCTGATCCAATTTCACCGAGAGGACTTTCGACACTCCGTCCGCGCCCATCGTGACTCCATAGAGGCATGAAGCCTGGCGCATTGTCTCGCGATTGTGCGTGATCAGCACAAACTGCGTTTCGTGCGAAAGCTCCGTGAGAATCCGCCCGAATCTTTTTGAGTTGGCTTCGTCAAGCGCCGCCTCAACCTCATCCAACACCGCGAATGGCGGCGGGCTATTGGAGATAATCGCAAACAAAAGCGCTTGCGAGGTGAGAGAGCGCTCCCCGCCCGAAAGCATAGAGAGATTCGAAATTTTTTTTCCCGGCGGGCAGGCTTTGATTTCAACACCGGTTTCGGTCTCTCTTTCCTCGCTTTCTGTTTCTTCTTCCGATTTGCGCCGATTTTCGATTTTCATCTTCACCATTTCCGCGTTTCCGCCGCCGAAAATTATTTTGAAATATTTTGAAAACTCGCTGTTCACTTTTTTGAATGTTTCCTCGAAAGATACTTTTATCTTTTCATCCATTTCCTTGATCACTTCGGCCAAAGACGCAATTGCCTTTTCGAGATCTTTGGACTCGTTCGTGAGAAAATCATACCTTTTTTGTGTTTCTTCATATTCCTCGACAATCATAGGGTCAATTGCTCCAATCTGTTCTGTCAAAGTCTTGAGCCGGGCAACCTCGCGCTCAAGTTTTTCGAAATCAACCGGTTCGTCCGGTAGAGACACGCCATGGCGTGTCCCTACAATCAGCTCCGGATCGTCAATATTCATCTCCTGGATGATTCTCGCCCGCAAATCCTCCTCCCGCACTTCTATTTTCGCCATTCCCACTTTTATCTCGTTTGATTTTTCGCGGATTCCGGACAAATCCTCCTGCATCCGGCGCAGCCCGGCTTCAAGTTCAAAATACCTGCGGCGGGCAACCCTGTCCTCCTGAAAAAGCGCATCCATCTTTTTCCGGTTTTCTTCAACCCCGCGGTTGAGCACCTCCTGTTTTTCAAAAAGTATTTTTCTCTCCGCTTCCAAATCGCCGACTATTTTGAGATTAACTATATTTTCCCTGCGTCCAGCCAAAGGCTGGTCAGCCTCTGGCTGAGATTTTTTGCCTTCATTCAATTCCCGGTATATCCGATCAAATTCGCTCTTGAGCAACTTGAGTTTTTCTTTGACAACCTCCAATTCTGCAAAATCGCTTGCTCTGTCCAACCGTGATTCTATTTCTTCATACTCACTCCTGAGTTTCTTGAACTCTTCCTTGAAATAGGGAAAATCAACCGGCATTTCATTCACCAGCGCGAAATTTTTGGCCTTCTCTTTTTCAATTTCAATTTTTGCTTCAACAATGGACAGGTTTTTGCGAACTTCATTCAGTGTTGAAAATTTTTCTTCCCTTTCTTTCTCAAAAATATTTCTCTGGCTCTCAAAATTGACGTTTGTTTTCGCCTCCTTGCCCACCTCGCTTTCAAGGCTGTCAATCTTTCTTTGGATTTTCATTTCCTCGCGTCCAATTTCTTCTTTTTCAGACAAAATGCCCTCTTTTCTTGCAACAATGCTCTTCCACAGATGTCTGAAAAGCGCTTTCTGTTTTTCTCCGAGCTCGCGCGCAATATCCTCTCCTTTTCGCGCCTTGTCCGCCTGCCGCTTCAACACTCGAAGATGCGGCTCGATTTCACGCACGAGGTCGCCGGCTCGCAGCAAATTTGTCCGCGTCGTTTCCAGCTTGCGCAATGATCGCTCTTTTTTCAGTTGATAGGGCTTCACTCCCGCCGCTTCTTCAAGAATGATCCGCCGCTCGACGGGCGTTGCGTTGAGCACCGCATCAGCCATCCCCTGATTGATAATGCAGTAGCTTCGCTGTCCCACGCCGGCTTTGGCCAAAAGGTCCAGAATGTCAATCAGGCGAACTTTCGAGCCGTTGATCAAATACTCGCCTTCGCCGCTTCTATATATTTTTCGCGTTATTGAAACCTCCTCGAATTCAATCGGGATTTTTTTGTCTGAATTGTCGAAAAACAGCGTCACCTTCGCGCTCCCCAATTGCGCCTTTTTTCCCGAGCCGGCAAAAATCACGTCTTCCGATTTTTTTCCGCGCAGATTTTTGAGCGACTGTTCGCCCATCGCCCAACGCAGGGCATCGGCCACGTTTGATTTTCCCGATCCGTTCGGCCCGACAATGGCCGTGATACCGCAAGCATAATTAGACGTCGGACGTCTCTCGCCTTTTAGACGTCCGACGTCTAAAACATTGCACGACGGCAAAAAATCCAGAATTGTTTTCTGGGCAAATGACTTGAAACCCGCTATTTCAATGCGCTTGAGATACACTTTGTTTTTTTGTTTTACCACCCTTTCGCCTCAAGCCCCGCTTTGGCCGCGTTTCTTTGGGCTTCCTGTTTCGACAGACCTTCGCCTTGGGCTACTTCAACGTCCGCGAGATATACGCCGACCACGAAGCGTTTGCTGTGGTCAGGGCCGGATTCAGAGAGCACCCGATAATTGGGAGTGATGCCGGCTTTGTCCTGCGCTTCTTCCTGAAAATGTGATTTCGGGTCGAGATAGCTTTTGCTTTCCAGGACTTCGGAAAGATTGATGACAATATTTTCGAGAATAAATTTTTTGGCCGATTCATATCCCCGGTCAAGATAAACTGCCCCAATGATGGCCTCGAGGGCGTTGGCAAGCAAATAGTCCCGAGCCCGTCCCACATCCTTGGCTTCTCCGCGGCTCATCAAGAGATATTCTTCCACTCCCAACTCGCGCGAAACGCGCGAAAGCATATCCTTGTTCACGAGTGAAGCCCGCCAGTTTGTGAGCTCGCCCTCTGGATTGGGAAAATTTTCATACAAATAATCCGTCACGACCAGTTCCAAAACCGCGTCTCCGAGAAATTCGAGCCGCTCGTTGTGATCGAGTTTGTAGCCGCGGTTCTCGTTCAAATACGACCGATGGGTGAGCGCCGTCCGCAGAAAATCAAGATTTTTGAATTTTATTTTGATTTTTTCGGCAAGCTTTTCGATTTCCACAGCCATATGATTATTCTTTATCCTCTTTATCAGATTTGTCCTCCTTCATCGGTTCTCCCATTTCCCTGTATATCGTCCCCAGCACTCCGTTCACAAACCGCCCCGACGATTCGCCGCCATATGTTTTGGCCAGTTCAATCGCCTCGTTGATCGCCACTTTCGGCGGAACCTCCTCATAATTTCCAAAAACGAGCTCGAATATTCCGAGACGCAGAATGTTCCGGTCCGTCACCGTCACCTGCTCGAGCGGCCATTCCGGCGCGCATTTTTCAATCAGCTTGTCGATTTTTTCCTGATTTTTCAGCACTCCCCGGACGATATAAAAAACAAAAGATTCGTCGTCGATGCCCGGTTCGAATTCGCAGATATTGTGTTTCACAATCTCGTCTATTCCCTTGTCGTCTTTGCCGCGGAAATCCCATTCATAGAGAGACTGCATCGCGATGCTCCGGAGCAGATGTCTGTTGGCCATATAATTCCAAAATTCACATAATTATTGATAAATCAGCTGTCGCCAACCAAGCCAGCATAGTAGCCAATAAGAAAATCACCCCAACAACAAATGCCCAAACCAAGGCATGCTTATCATTTTTTAACAAAATTACGGCTATAAAAATAATTCCAACTAAAATTGTAATCACGGACAACAAAGTCATAATCTCATATTTTACTTAAAAATTATTTTACTGAAATTTATCTTTCCAACCTTTACAACCTTGTTATTATCTCCAGCCTTCTTGAGCAATTCCTGGTAGTTCAAAACTTTGTCTCCACCAATTGAAACTCCTCCCTGTTCAATTTTTCTCCGCGCGTCAGACATACTCACCGCCATTCCGGCTTTGACCAGAAATTCCGTGAGTTTGATTTTCGCCGAGTTTATTTTTACGCTTTTTATATTTTTCGGAGTTTCTTTTTTTTGGAAAGTCTTCACAAAATTCTCCTGCGCTTTTTTCGCTGCATTTTTCCCATGATATATTTTCGCGATTTCAAACGCCAGCAACATTTTCGTGTCCCGCGGGTTGGATTTTTTGGCTTTTTTGTAATTCAGGCTCGTTGCCAGTTCAAAATATTCTTTCATTGCCGAATCCGGAATGGACATGATTTTGCCATACATCTGATCCGCGCTTTCCGTGATGCCAACATAGTTGTCAAGCGATTTGCTCATTTTTTCTTTGCCATCTGTTCCAACCAGCAATTTTGTGATGACCATCGCCTGCGGAACCTGCCCGAATTTTTCCTGATAGTGCCGTCCGAAAAGTTCGTTGAATTTCTGGTCGTTGCCAAGAAGAACTATGTCGTTTTTGAGTTCAGCAGAATCATAACCCTGCATCACGGGATAGATCAGCTCGTGAAGCCCGATGTCTTTGCCCGATTTTATCCGTTTTTGAAACATATCCCGCTCGAGCACCCGCGCGGCCGTCGTCATCGTCATCAGTTTCAGAAAATCATAGAATTTCATTTTCGAGTACCATTCGGAATTGAACCGAATTTCGAGCAGATTTTTTTCGGTTTTGAGAATTTTTGAAGCTTGTTGGATATAAGTTTTCGCGTTTTTCTTGATTTCGACATCGCTCATCACCGGACGGGTTTTGTCTTTTCCGGTTGGATCGCCGATTTTGGTCGTCGCATCGCCAATCAAAAAGACGACCTTGTGCCCCAAGTCTTGAAATTCGCGCATCTTGCGCAGCGGAACGCTATGTCCCAAATGCAAATCCGGTCGCGTCGGATCCGCGCCGAATTTCACGGTGAGTTTTTTCCCGGACAGCAGTTTCTTCTCAAGATTCACACGCCCGATCACTTCCTCCACCCCGCCTTCCGTGAAAAGCTGTTTAATTTTTTCTTTATTGTTCACACTGAAATAATAGCATTTTTATCCTTGCATTGCAAAGATTTTCTACAACCCCAACTTTTCTTTTGCCATTCGGATTTGCTCCTCGGTCATTTGTCTCGCAGCTTTCATTTGTTCCATCGTTGCCAATATCTTGTCCTTGTTTTTGGCGATATTTTCCGGCGACATGGCTTTCTGCATCAGCTTCTCCCGCTCTTTCGGATCCATTTTCTCAAGCTTCCTCATGGCAAGGCGCTGCAGCATCCCCATTTTTTGGGTATCCACGACTTCATTGTCATCATTTTTCTTTTTTTTGCTCCAGAACATAAAAAAATTATTTATCAGTTAAAGTTTCTATAAATTCTTCAACTGAATCAGGCGAAGGAAAATCAAGAAAAGGCGACTCGTTCTCTCTAAAAGTACTTCCAACAAGAATATGAAAAAGCTGATATTTCTTCCAATTTGGATATTTTTTCTTGATCTCATCACTATATTTACCTATAAGCTCCGATACTTCAATAAAATCGTCCCTGCCTAATGCCTCATCTCTTTTTTTCAGCACATATTTTCTCTTCGCCTCTGCACTATTTTCTGTTATTACAAACGGTTCCTTATCAAAATTTTCCATATCATAACTAAATTATAAATTATTTCCCACAACACTTTTTGAATTTTTTCCCGCTTCCGCAGGGGCAGGGATCATTTCGTCCGATTTCGTTTTTGTTGCGAATGGTTTGCTGCGCCGGAACGGGTTTCGCTTCTCCGGATTCTTGCAGAGCTGCAGCGAATTGCGCTGGTTGATCTTCGGTGCCTTGATACTTGGCTTCCTCGAGAATGCTTTTTTGCGGCGCTTCTTCAACTTTCACGGCTCCGATCTTGAAAATCGTGTTCACAACGGCATTGCGAATAGACGCGAGCAGATTCTGGAACAAGATATAACCTTCTTTTTTGTATTCCACAAGCGGATCACGCTGGCCATAGCCGCGCAAGCCAATTCCCTCACGCAAATAGTCCATATCGTCAAGGTGATTCATCCAAAAAGTGTCGATGGAGCGCAAATAGATCGCTTTTTCGATCTGGCGCATCACGTCTGACCCGATTTCCTGCTCTTTTTTGCCATACGCTTCTTTCGCAAGCCCCTTGAGATATTCAATCAGTTTTGAAATCTTCTGCGCATCGTTGATTTCGTTTTTTGATTTTTGAATCTCGGTGAGTTTATTCTTGCCCGCGCAATTGGGACAAATCGCGGCAAAATCATTCAGGATATTTTCCATCTGCCAGTCTTCCGGATGCCCGGCCGTGTGCAACGAGACGATTTGTTCGATTTCTTCCTCAATAGTGCCCAGAATATCGTTTTTGAGCGACTTTTTGCTCAAAATTTCGCGCCTTTTTTTGTATATCACTTCGCGCTGCTTGTTCATCACGTCGTCGTAGTCAAGAACGTGCTTGCGGATATCGAAATTGTATCCCTCAATCTTTGATTGCGCGCTTTCAATCGAACGCGAAATGAGCTTGTTCTCGATCGGCTGGTCTTCGGGAAGCCCGAGCCGGTCCATTATATTTTTCACCTTGTCGCCTCCGAACCGGCGCATCAGCTCGTCCTCAAGTGAGACAAAAAACTGCGATGAGCCCGGATCGCCCTGCCGGCCGGCGCGCCCGCGCAGCTGATTGTCAATCCGGCGCGCTTCATGGCGTTCGGTTCCAAGAATATGCAAGCCGCCCAGCTCGCGCACGCCTTCGCCCAGCTTGATGTCCGTTCCGCGCCCGGCCATATTCGTCGCAATTGTCACCGCGCCCGGTTGTCCCGCCTGCGCGATGATAGCCGCCTCCTTTTCGTGATTTTTGGCGTTCAAAACTTCATGGGGGACACCGGAGCGCTCGAGCATATCGTCGAGAATTTCTGATTTTTCGATGGCGATCGTTCCGACAAGCACCGGCTGGCCTTTCTCGTGGCGGCGTTTGATTTCTTCGACCACTGCGTTGAATTTTCCGTCTTCGGTTTTGTAGACCACGTCCGCCAGGTCTTCGCGAATCATCGGCTGGTTCGTTGGAATCGGGACGACATCGAGCTTATAGACTTTCGAAAATTCTTCGGCGGAGGTGAGTGCTGTTCCGGTCATCCCGGCCAGTTTTTTGTACATCCGGAAATAGTTTTGGAAAGTGATCGTTGCCAATGTCCGCGATTCTTTCTGCACTTCGACATTTTCTTTGGCTTCGATGGCTTGATGAAGCCCTTCGGAATATCTCCGGCCGGGCATAAGCCGCCCCGTGAAATCATCAACGATGACCACCTGCCCGTCTCGAACGACATATTCTTTATCACGAATAAAAAATCTCTTAGCTTTAAGCGCTTGCTCTAATTGATGAACATAAGAAATGTGAGAAATGTCATAAATATTGTTGACACCGAGCATTTTTTCCACCTTGGAAATACCCGTGTCCGTGAGCGACACCGCCCGCATTTTTTCATCACTGGTATAATCAACATTTTCCTCCAATCGCTGCACGACAGCCGCAAATTGTTTGTAAAGTTTTGTTGATTCCGTGTCCGGCGCGCTGATGATGAGCGGCGTGCGAGCTTCGTCAATCAGAATCGAATCCACTTCGTCAACGATGGCGTAGTTGAGCCCACGCTGCACCATTTGCTCCACGCTCTGCACCATATTGTCCCGGAGATAGTCGAAACCGAATTCATTGTTGGTGCCGTAGGTGATGTCGGCCGCATAGGCCTCGCGCCTCGAAACAGGCTTCAGATTTTCCATTTCAACACTCACCTCATCGCTGTCCTTCACGTTCGGCTCATAGACAAACGAAGCGTCATGCTGGATGCAGGCAGTTGAAAGCCCGAGAAAATGATAAATCGGCCCCATCCAGTTCGCATCGCGCTTGGAAAGATAGTCGTTGACCGTGACGATATGCGCGCCGCGGCCGGAAAGCGCATTGAGATAGACGGCCGTCGTCGCCGTATGCGTTTTTCCTTCACCCGTTTTCATTTCGGCGATTTTTCCCTGGTGCAAGACAATCCCGCCCTCGAGCTGGACATCAAACAGCCTTTTTTCGTCCACTCGCTTCACGGCTTCGCGCACCACGGCAAATGCTTCGGGGAGTACTTCATCCTCTTTTTTCCCTTGCTCAAGCCTTTTTTTGAATTCTTCCGTTTTTTCTCGCAACTGCTCATCAGACAACTTTTCCGTTTCGGATTCGAGCCGATTGATTTCGTCAACAATGGGCTGAAGCTTTTTGATTTCCCGGTCCGCGGAACCGAAGAGTTTGGATAAAATCATAATTTTTCACGATATATCACGCTATTCAGCTTATCTCATTTTATATATTTAGTAAATACTGAAAACAATTTCGAAATTTAAAACAGCCCAACACAAACAAGTGCGAACTGTCTTAAGCCCCCATTATTATAACTGTTACGCAAAACTATCCGTTGTGATTTTCCGTGATTTCCTTCCTCAATTTCTTCAAAATATCTCCCGCTTCATCCTTTCCGCCGAGCCCGAAGGCCAATCCGCCCGCAAGCGCCAGCATTGCCACGAAACCGATGAAAATCGTGTTGATCAGCGACGAAGCCACGCCCAATTGAATGAGCGCCGCCAGGAATCCGAAAATCACAATCGCCCACTTGGCAACCGTCCCCAGAAGTGTCGCCGAAACGATTCCGGCCACTCTCGTCGAGCCCTTGATAACGGCAAAAACGAAGTTGCCGACCAGAAACGCCACCGCGAGAATCACCGCCGCGACAATCACGTTCGGGATATAGAGGACGATGCTGTTCAAAAATCCGGTCACCTGGACGAGGTGCAGAATATCAGTCGCCGCCATCAAAAAAACGAGCACGAGAAACCATTTCACGAGCCCGCCGAAAAACTTGGCGATATTGAGCTCAACGCCCGCCTTGCGCAGGCGCCCCTTCGTCCCCGCCTTCTCAATCACGTCGTCAATCCGCAGAAGTTTCACGATATGCTCAACGGCTTTTCCGAGAGCAACCGCCACAATCCAACCGGCGACAAAAACGAGAACCGCCCCGACAAGAACCGGCAAAAAGGCGATGAACCGCTCCCAAAGGTTGAGCAGCGACAATGTGATCGCTTCCCCCCAAGTTTGTACTGAAGTCATATATTCACCTCCAGCCTAGATTTTGTTTTTATTTCCTTCTTGCATTATATCACATCTTTCCGGGCTTGTTGAGGGGGTGTGGATAAGTTCTTGAATGTAAGTTATTAATTACGTAACTTGTTACGTAACGTTTTATTTGCACAAAAACCTTTTTCATGCTACAAATTGTGCAGATTTGAAAGGAAGTCAATGGACATTCTTTTTTATGAAATTCTTTAAAAATTTGCATTAAATTTCCCTTTCAGGAGGAAAAATCACATGACCGTGCCTGTAGCCTACTCGTACAGATTTAAGATTGGAGTTTTTGGATCAGCCGGTGGCGATATGGAAAAACTCAAGCCTATGGCAAGGGCTATCGGCCGAACTATTGCTTCCCAAGACTGCATTTTGGTCACAGGTGGATGCCCAGGCCTGCCATTCGAGGCCGCTCTTGGAGCACACGAAAAGAGCGGCTTGGCTTTGGGAATTTCACCCGCAATAAACCTGGAGCAACACAGGGACGGCTTCGGATTTCCAGTGCATCCCCACGCTCTGATCTATACCGGCTTCGAGAAAAAGGGACGCAACGTTATCAGTATCCGCACTTGCGACGGTGCTATCTTTATTTCCGGAAGAAGCGGCACGCTGAACGAGTTCACGTCTTTCTGGGACGAAGGCGACGCCACCAAGGTAATCGGCCTCTTGACCGGAACTGGCGGGGTTGTCGACAATGAGATCGCTTCTTATATCGAGCGTACCAAAAATGAGAAACCCTCAAAGACAGCCCTGATTCAAAGTCCCGATCCCGAATTGCTGGTTCACTATATCATCAACAAACTCAAAATGATGAAAAAAACCTAATCAAAAAGAGGAGGAAGCACGACATGAAACCGGAAGATGTGAAGATTGTTTTCCCTTTGGATGTACCAACCCTGGACCAGGGACGGGCACTGATGACCGACGTGGGCGAAGACATTGATCTCCCCAAAATTGGTCTCGAACTCATCCACTTCGTTGGTACCCCGGCAGCGGTCGCCCTGCCGAAAGAATTTGGCAAGCCGCCTTTTGTGGACGCTAAACTCAACGACATCCCGAATACCGTGAAGGGCGCGGCCAAGGGTATCACCTCTCACGGCGTTTATGCCTTCAACGTCATGGCCTCCGGCGGCCGCCCGATGATGGAAGCGGCTATGGAAGGCGCCGATGAGATGGCCCGGGAGCTGGGTATCGAGCGACCGAAAGTCATTGCTGTTACCGTCCTCACCAGTCTGAAGCCGGAGCATCTGCTCGAACTCGGTATTTTACCGGGAATGATCGCTAATATAAGCAATCAAGAGAAGCAGGACGCCATCAACGAATTGGCTATCCGTTGGGCCCGGGCATCCGTAAAAGCTGGTGTGGACATCATTCTCTCCTCGCCGAAAGAAGTCGCCGAAATTCACGGCCGGTGGCCCGACAAGATTCTGTATACCCCGGGTATCCGCATGCCCTATTCCTCACCGGATGATCAGGGCCGCACCATGACTCCCGGGGAGGCCGTGTTGAACGGATCGCAATATCTGGTAATCGGCCGCCCGATCCGCAAACCCGAAGGCGGCCGGACCCGGAAGCAGGTCATCGCCGAAATTCGCGCCGACATCGCCCAAGCCCTCGCTGGCAAAATGGCACCTTAAATATCCGCGCCGCGGGAGGGAGCTGTCGATGATTGATATCCTATCCATGCAACAAGCAGACCTCTTGGTTCTGCCATCGAAATTTGTCAATCGGCCTTTGCGCACCGAGGAAGTCATTCATATTGCCAAAACCCTCGACGCTTTCTGGTCATACGACTACGAAGCCGCCGCTCAAGGCAAGGTAGGCGCACACGCTTTGTTGAAATCGGGACGACACAGCGATGGACTCTTCGTATCCCGAATCATGCTGGGGCACAAAAATATCCTCAAAATCATGGCCCAGCAGCTGGCTCTGAAATTTGAGGACACCGAAGTTCTTGAGCCTGAATATGTCGCCGGCATCCCCGACGGCGCCACGCGGCTCGGCTAGGAATTGGCAGCAATTCTTGGCGCGGATATTTTGCAGCTGAAAAAAGAGGGCGACAAGATATTTCTCGCCCAAGAGCTCGCATTTAGTGACAGAATCCTTCTCTGCAAAGACTTCTGCACCCGAGGAACCGGCTTCAGAGAAGCTGTGCTGGACATCTGGGCTCGGCATTCCTACGTCAACTTCATTCTCTATGAACCCGTCGTCATCAACCGCGGCGGACTCTCGTTCATTGAAGCCGAAAAAGTGGGCAATTTCACAATCCTGCCGATCGCCGATCATCGCATAAATGATTGGAAACCGTCGGAATGCCCCTCTGCAAACTGGGATCAAAGCCCATCAAGCCGAAAGCAACACCTGAAAAATGGAAATACCTCATCACTTCCCAGTTATAACCTGAAGCCTTCTTCAAGCCCCTCTGGTCCACGACCCGGCGGGCTTTTTTCTTGGGAAACTTGTCAAAAATGGATTTTTCCGCTAAAGTGTTGGGGGGTTATTTTGCACAAAATACAGGAGGAAACTGCAATGATAACCGTTGTGCTTGGAGAGCTCAAAGTGGGCGGCGGCAATGCGTCTGCTCATCTGCTCGAATGCCTTTCCAAACAGAGGTTTCCGCTGGCTGGCATAGCGGAAATACCTTACGTGCCGGGCAGCGAGATTCTTGAAAACTTCTCTGCGCGCCTTTGGGATCCTTATTACTGCTACCTCGTCAAGAAGGATGACGTACTGCAAGTTCTTTCCAGAATATCGCCAGCCGCGGCGGCAGAAGTAAGGGAAAAATATGGAAATCTGGACTATCTTCCCCTCAAGGGAAGATCTTGCAAACCGGAAGTATAAGCTCCGGTTTCACAGATCCCTCCAACGAAAAAGGTTCGGAACCGATGGCAATCGGCGCCGAACCTTGTTTTTTTGCCTTGGAAACTTTCAGGAGCTTCGCCGTGCTTGTTTTGCTTCCAGCTCCTCAATCATGCCGAGGAGCTGCATTGCCTGCTTGCAGGATTCAATGCCATAATTCCCCGTATACAAGGCCGGTGATTTGGAGCGGCTTATGATTTTTTCCAAGTCCTCCTTGGTCAGCACCCCGCCACAATCGGCCATAGCCCAGAAGCGGTCGTCGCATGATGGATCATTGCATTCATCGCAAAGAGCAGAGATGCCATATTTGAGGCAAATCATCAATGCCGACGGTTTATTGTCCCTGCTTGGCCTGACTTCAGCTATCAGGCCTTCTGTCCAGAGGTTGAACGCCTCGCAGACAACCGGCTTTCCCCGAAAAAATCTGTAGGGGGGACGCGTAATGCGCGGCTCTCGCCTGATTGCTGTATACCGCCACATTTCCTTATCAATAGCTTCCTCAAGCGACAACATGGGCAAGCACCCTCCTTGTTTTTTGATTAAATCTCCTCGTGGACCCGAGGAGACTCGAACTCCTCACCTCCTGTATGCAAAACAGGCGCTCTACCAGATGAGCTACGGGCCCGTTGTCTGGTGGGCGTACCTGGACTCGAACCAGGGACCTTTACATTATCAGTGTAACGCTCTAACCAGCTGAGCTATACGCCCGATGTGGGTCGTGCAGGGATCGAACCTGCGACCATCAGCTTAAAAGGCTGCTGCTCTACCGACTGAGCTAACGACCCAAAAATTATACTTTATAAAAACAACTGAGTCCCGACGCTCTTCGAGATCGGGACCCCGACCTTGCGTCGGGGCTAACGACCCAAACAACGCCTAAAACAACCTAATCTTAGGCAACGATGAAATTATACTACAAAAACAAAATTAGTCAATCCTTTTTCTCACCACGGCCAGATATGCAAGCGGAGCAATAGTCCAGAGAAATCGCCAAAAATCGCTCACAAAATAGGTGCGCACGTTGGGCGTGATGATACTCTCCAGTTCTTTTGGAGAATACCAGGTGAGAATTATTGAAAGCGAAAGCCCGATTGCGATCGCCGTCCCGAGCGTGAGCTTGACCGCCAGCGCCGGCCCATGTCCCGAGACACTTCCGCGGATGATCCGGGAGAACATCACCACAAATCCAATCAAGATTGCAAGAAAAATCAACGTTTTGCCCTGCGGCTCCCGCGTGATGTCAAAATTCGCAAAATTCACGATCGTGTAGGCCGCATACACGCCCAAAAGCGAGACAAGAATCCGGTGCTTCCCGAGCACGAATGAAACAACAAAACTCACCAGCAAAAACAGGATCAAAAAAGACACGTCGCCGGCAAGATTGCTTTTGATGCCGATGGATCCGAGAAGATTGTTGAGGTTCATATTTTTATTTTAATTTTTCAAAAATTTCTCTTTCTTCCCGCGTCAAATTCTTCGGCGTCTCCACTTGTATCCTAACATACTGGTCACCGTGGCCAAAGCGGCTCAGGTGCTTCACGCCGTGTCCTTTGAGGCGGAACGTCTCGCCCGACTGCGTTCCGGCGGGAATTTTGAGTTTCACTTCCCCGCCAATTGTATCCACAGAAATTTTGTCACCCAGTGCTGCCTGCGAGAATGAAATTTTGGCTTCGGAATATATATCGTCGTCGCGCCGCTCGAAACGGCCGTCCGGCGCAACGTGGACATTCACATAGAGATCGCCTGCCGTGCCGCCTTTCTCTCCGGCCTCGCCCATTCCCTCAAGCCGAATCGTCTGCCCGTCCTTGATGCCGGCGGGGATTTTGATTTTCACTTTTTCATATTCGCGCACCCGTCCGTCGCCGCCGCACTTTGCGCATTTCTTTTCGGGAATTTTTCCCTCGCCCGCGCACTCCGGACAGACAGAGACCTGCTGGAAGGTTCCCAAAATCGTCCGCCGCGCCGTTTTGATTTGCCCTTCGCCTTTGCACGCCGGACATTCGATTTTTTTTGACCCCGCCGCAACGCCGCTGCCCTCACAAACGGAGCATTTCACCCGCTTATAAAGCTCGATTTCCTTTTCCGCCCCGTGTGCCATTTCGAGAAATGTTATCTCGACGTCAACCTGAATATCTTCGCCTCGCGCCCGGGTTCTGCGTGTCCCCCTTCCGAAACCGGCCTGCTGAAAAATATCCCCGAAAATATCTTCAAATCCCGAAAATCCCTGCCTTTCACCCCGACCTCCGCGAGCGTCGGGGTCGAAGTCGAAATCAAAACCCTCCGCGAACGACGAAAAATCACGGAACCCCTCAAACCCGCCGAATCCGCCCTGGGACTGCGCCTGCTCGAAAGTCTGGCCGTATTGGTCATATTGCGACCTTTTTTCCTTGTCCGAGAGAACCTGATAGGCCTCATTTACCTCTTTGAAGCGCGCCTCGTCCCCGCCGGCCTTGTCCGGATGATGTTTGTGAGCGAGTTTTCGAAAAGCTTTTTTGATTTCATCATCGGAAGCGTCTTTGCCCACTCCCAATGTGCTGTAATAATCTTTTGACATAATAAAAAAGTATCAAGTACAAAGTAGCAAGTATCAAGTATTGAAATAAAAAATACTTTATACTTTATACTAAATACTTTATATTTCGTATTCGATAAGCGATATTTCCCGTTGTTCCGTTCTCAAATTCACCACTCCCGTCATACGCAAAACCTTGATGATTCCCAAAATCAGAAGCCCCAAAAATATATCCACCGCCGTTCCCAAAATACGGGCCGTCAGAAACAATCCAAAGGCCAGAATGACCGGAACATAAAATTTGTCCGTTCCCGAATAGTCAAAAAATTCCCGCTCCGATTTGTCAATATAGGCCATCAACACGTTTTTCATCGGCTGTTCCCCGACCACGTTCACGCCCAGCTGTTTGGCAAGGTCCCGCTTTGACTTGTCGAGCATCTGTTTTTGCATTTCAACCGCCGCCGCCCCCCCGATCACTTTTGCCGCATTGCTCGCGCTCCCGCTTCCGCCGCTCATTTCCGGTTCCACAAAGTTTTTCGAGAGGAACTCATCCACCGACATTCCGCTTGATATATCGTCCGCCAAATCCTTTTTCTCGTCCGAAAGCACCAAACTCGCCGCTTTGAGCCCCCAATCCATTTCCGATTCCAGAGTTTTCGTTTCAATGGCCAAAGCGGAGGGTTTCGCGCTTTCGGTGATCGAAAAATAGTAGGCAACTGCAATCACAAGGCAAACAATGGTCACGAAATACTTGAGCGTATGGCTCACGAGGTGATAGAAATTTATTTTCAGGCCTCGCGCGATTTCTTTTTTGGTCTGCCTCTCGGTGAGAATGAGAAGCAGAAGCGCAACGGGCGCGGCGGCGACCGAAAGGCTGGCTCCGAAAAAAACCGGGTAGGCGATGACGCCGGCCACAAGGCTTCCGTAGGCGAGTTTTTTGTTTTTCACGAATATCGCGCTCAAGGTGAACGCGATGCCCCACAAACTGAAAGCCAGGATGGGAAAAAGCCAGACGTGCCGCATATTCCCCAAAATCGCCCCCGCCAAAACCCACCAGCTCACCCACGCGGCCGCGACATTCAATCCCAAAATTGAATACGCAAAAATTTTGTTTCGCACTCCCTCAAAAATATTTGTTTATATTTCTATTTTACTCTTTTTTCTCTCCGTCGTCGACAACCTCGCCCTCTTTCACATCTGATTTCTCGTCTTTCTTCTCCTCGGTTTTGGTCTCGCCTGCTTTTGCCTTGTCGGCTTCTTGCGCGGCGGCATAGAGCTCTTGTCCGATTTTCTGCGCTTCCTGCGAGAGTTCTTCGGTCGCTTTTTTGATTGTCGCGACGTCATCGGAATCCTTCACTTTTTTCAACGCTTCGATTTTTTCCTCAACCGGTTTCTTTTTGTCGGCCGGAACCTTTTCACCCGCTTCGCGAAGGGCTTTTTCGGTTGTATAGACCAAAGTGTCAGCAAGATTGCGCGCTTCAACCAAATCTTTTTTCTTCTTGTCTTCTTCGGCGTGAGCTTCGGCATCTTTGGCCATTTTTTCGACTTCTTCTTTGGAAAGTCCCGTTGAGGCCTCGATGCGGATGGATTGTTCCTTTCCGGTCGCCTTGTCTTTGGCTTTCACGCTCAAAATTCCATTGGCATCAATATCAAAAGACACTTCAACTTGCGGCACTCCGCGCGGTGCGGGAGGGATGCCGTCGAGCATAAAGCGCCCCAAAGTTTTGTTGTCAGCCGACATCTCGCGCTCGCCCTGCAAAACATGAATTTCAACGCTCGGCTGGTTGTCAGCCGCTGTCGAAAAAACCTGTGATTTCGAGGTGGGGATTGTGGTGTTGCGGTCAATCAATGGTGTCCGTACTCCGCCCATTGTCTCGATTCCGAGCGTGAGGGGCGTCACATCGAGCAGCAACACGTCTTTCACGTCTCCCGCCAGCACTCCGCCCTGAATGGCCGCTCCCAGCGCCACAACCTCGTCCGGATTCACTGTCGCGTTCGGTTTTTTCCCGAAAAATTTCTCGACGGATTGCATCACAAGCGGCATTCGGGTCATTCCGCCGACCATCACGACTTCATTTATATCACCGGCAGACAACTTTGCGTCTTCGAGCGCTTTGCGGCAAGGCTCGAGCGTTTTTTCGACCAGATCGCCGACCAATTCCTCAAGCTTCGCCCGCGAAAGCTTCATCGCCAGATGCTTCGGCCCGCCCGCGTCCGACGTGATGAAGGGCTGGTTGATTTCCGTTTCCATCGCCGTTGAAAGCTCGATTTTCGCTTTCTCGGCCGCTTCTTTGATGCGCTGGAGAGCCAGGGAATCTTTCGACAAATCAATTCCCTGGTCCTTTTTGAATTCATCGAGGATCCAGGTGATGACTTTTTGGTCGAAATCGTCGCCACCCAGATGCGTATCGCCGTTGGTTGATTTCACCTCAACTGTATCGTCGCCAACCTCGAGAACGGAAATATCAAACGTTCCGCCCCCCAAGTCATAGACGGCGATTTTTTCATTCTTCTTTTTGTCAAAGCCATAGGCCAAAGCGGCGGCTGTCGGTTCATTGATGATTCTTTTCACCGTGAAGCCGGCAATTTCACCCGCTTCTTTGGTCGCTTTTCTCTGCGAGTCGTCGAAATAGGCGGGAACGGTGATGACGGCTTCAGAAATTGTTTCTCCGAGTTTCGCCTCTGCGTCAGTTTTTAATTTCTGCAATATCATCGCGCTGATTTCTTGGGGAGTATAACTTTTGTCTCCCATTTTTATTTTCACCCCGCCGTTTGCTTTTTCAATCTGATACGGCACCAGCTTCACATCCCTTTGCACTTCTTCATCCTCAAATCGGCGACCGATGAGCCGCTTGATGGAGAACAAAGTATTTTCCGGATTTGTCACCGCTTGGCGCTTTGCCAAAAGACCGACAAGCCTTTCACCCGACTTTGAAACCGCCACCATCGAAGGAGTCGTCCGCGCCCCCTCTTTGTTTTCGACAATTTTCGGCGAACCGGCTTCGACGACAGCCATAGCAGAGTTGGTGGTGCCGAGATCGATTCCTAGTATTTTTGACATAACTTTATAATTTTGAATTTCCAATTTCGAATTTTGAATGAATGACTTAATTCTTCAATTTCGAAATTAGAAATTCGATCATTAAAAATTGATTCGAAATTCAAAATTCATAATTCAAAATTCTAGCCTACTTCCACTCTCACCGCCCTCAATACTCTCCCGTTCAGCCTGTATCCTTTTTGCAAAATCTTTTTCACGCCTTCCCCTTCCCCCGCCACTGCCTCATGGATCTCGGGATTGAATTTATCTCCGGCTTTCACCGAAATTTCCTCAACTCCATTGTTTTTCAAAATATCTTCAATTTGCCTTTTTATATGCGTTATTCCCTCAACCCACGCTGATTTCGCTTCCGCCTCCGGAACATGCGCCAGCGACGCTTCGAAATTGTCGAGAGCCGGCAAAATTTGCTCCACTATATCCATTTTCGCGAACTTCGCGAATTTCTCCCGCTCCTTCACCTGATCCTTTTTGAAATTCTCAAAATCCGCCTGGCATCGTTTCCAGGAGTCGAGAGCTTTTTGCATTTCAATATATTCAACTGCTTTTTTGATTGATTTCACCAGCCAATCTTTATATTCTTTTTTCTTATTATCAATAATATCGCTTGCAGAAAGCCATTTGAATTCACTATGCTCTTCGCATAATTTTATCTTTCCTTCTTTATATTTAACCAAATAGATCGGAACAATTTTATATCCTGAAGGAGCATCATATTCGTTTGTATTGATAATATCGATAACTTCAAATTCAATATCACCCGCCTCTTCTTTTATCTCTCTTCTTATTGATTCTGCAAGAGATTCATCTTCTTTCAAGCTACCTCCTATCAATTCCCAGAGCCCCAAGTTTTTATAATACCAGTCATATTCGTCGCGAACTTTGACTATCAGGAACTTGTCCTGTATCGGATCATAAACAACCGCTTTTTGAGATACCCTCACATAATGCCCATATTTCTTTTCTTTTTTTTGATCAGCCATACTCTTTTTTTGTCATTCCGACCAAGCGTAGTGAGTGGAGGAATCTATGCCGATACCACTTTCACCCAGATCACTCGACTTCGCTCGGGATGACAATAAAAAATTCTTAAATCCTATTTTTAAGGCTAAACCTTAAAAATCAAAAATAATCTATACTCTAGACAAAATTCACTATACACAAAACAACAACCGCCGCGCCTCCCAACAATTTCTTCATATACTCAATCAAACTCTTGTTCTTCGCATATTTCATCCGCTTCGAACCGATGAGAGCGAGAATTCCTTTTTCGCCCGTTTTTGTCCGATACGGCGTCACCATCATTGAGCAGTTGGAAATTTCCTTGATTGGATTTTCTTTGCCGATATATATCTTAACCTCATTGTCTTTCAATTTGCCAACCAACTGGTCGACTTTTTCGTCGATATAATCCAGAGTTTCGGCCAAGCGGCACAAATCATCCATCTCGCGAAATTCCGGCTCATCCAAAAGCTCGCGCATCCCAAAATCAAAGAATTCGTCTTTTCCAAGCAAGCCGGAGATTGCAAGATTTCCCGAAAGTCCCGAAAGCAGTTTTGCCGCCGTTCGCTCAAGCCGCGTATTTTTGGCTTTCAATTTCAGCAACTCTGCCTGCAATTTCTTCTGCTCGCTTTTTGAAAGTTCCCGCTCGGGCATAATACGCTCCACGAAATAGCGATAGCCCTTGTCCGTTGGAATCCGCCCGGCCGAAGTGTGGGGTTGAAAAAGATAGCCGGCGTCTTCGAGCGCGTTCATTTCCGCCCGAATCGTCGCCGGACTCAAGTCAAACTTGTATTCCCTGGCAATATGACCCGACCCGACCGGCACGGCCGTTTCGGTGTATTCTTTCACCACCACGGAAAGCAAATTTTTCTGGCGGTCTGTCAGCATATCACTCGCTAATTAGCACTCCCATCATCCGAGTGCTAATTTATTATATTATACCAAAAAACAATGTCAAGTATTTCACCAAAAGAAAAGGCCGGGCTTCGGTCCTTTATAAGCGACCTTCCCGGCCAAGCGGATATTCCGCTTTTTAGCCCGCAGTGCGGACTCGGTGCTGCTGTGAGTCTTCGAGATTCTCTGATAGCGATGTCCTCTAGCTCACCGAAATTTTTATGTAGACCAACCTATCTCCTTTTTGGAAGCTTTGGTTCTATGCCTCGCCTCAATTTCAGGCGAGAGCGCCCGCGCTATGCATGGGGAACCCCGTCCCTAGACAGCGTCATTCTTCCCCAGTGCACAGCAACCGCACTGCGTCAATACATTCATAAACTACCCTCCGCCTTTCGGCACGCATGCCGGCGCAGACCAACTGCCGCGCCTCGTCTTTGACCGTCCTTCGACCTGGCCTGTTTTTTTCCGCGCGAAGCTTTGCTCCGCAGGCTCCCCGCCAGAGCCGCCTCATTGCCAAGGCAAGGCACATGAATACTATAACAAATCGTGATTTAGCGCAATATTAAAATTATTTGATCACCGTACCGGATCTTCCCCACCCTCCGCCCAGGGGTGGCAACGGACAATCCGTTTCATTCCCAGCCAGCCGCCGCGAAGCAGGCCGTATTTTTCAATCGCCTGATATGTGTACTCGCTGCAGGTCGGCCGGAAGCGGCAAATCCGCTCGGACCACAAAAATGACAAAAAACCCGTGTCGAGGGACAAATATTTCTGGTATATTCTTATGATTTTCAAGATTGCACGTTTCATGTTATAATATTAACACTATGAAACAAATAAAAACAAACAAATTTACTTGGATTGATTTTGCCGAACCGAGCGCGGACGAAGTCGCGTTTCTCAAAAAATTGAACATCCATCCGCTCGCCGTCGAAGAATTTGCAACGCCTTCCGCGCGCCCCAAGGCCAGCCTCTATGGCAACTGCCTCTATCTCACCATCCACATTCCACTCTTTGACAAAGAGAATCGCCGGACGTTCCCGAGCGAGCTCGACATCGTGATTGCCGACCGCTATCTCATCACCGGCCACGACCGCGATATCTTCCAACTGCGTGATTTTTTCACGCGCCTCCAGCGCAGCAAGAAGATGCAGGAAAAATATATGGGCCAGTCGCCGAGCCACCTCGTCTACTATATCGTCGAGTCGCTTCTCGAATCCTGCTTTCCGAAAATCGACCACATCAACCAGAATCTGGACCGCATCGAGGAAGAAATTTTCAAAGGGAATGAAAAGGAAATGGTCCATGAAATTTCTTTTGTCAAACGGGATATTTTGAATTTCCGCCGGACACTCAAGCCCCAGAAATCAGTTCTCGAGTCTCTGGCGCGGGACAACTATCCAATGTTCGACGCAGACCTGCGCTCATATTTCCAGGATCTGGTCGGCACGAACATTCGCGTCTGGTCGGCGCTCGAAAATGCCAAAGAAGTTGTCGAATCGCTCGAAAGCACCAACGACGCGCTCCTTTCCAACAAACTGAACCACACCATGAAAGTTCTGACCGTTTTCTCGGCCGTGTTTCTTCCGATGACAGTCATCTCAAACATTCTCGCGATGAGCGCGCCCATTCCCTTCGGGCATCTTCAGTACGGCTTCTGGATCTGGATCGGAATAATGATCGTCGTTTCAATGATCACAATCATGATTTTCAAGGTGAAGAAGTGGATATAAAAAATTTTGGAAATTTGAAAAGCAGGGCCGCGCGGGTTCTGCTTTTTATTTTACAAGAAAATATTTTGAAGCTACTATAGTTATATGCTCAAGCTCTACAACACATTAATCAAGAAAAAGGAGGAATTTGCACCCATCAATAAGGGCAAGGTTTCGATGTACACCTGCGGGCCGACGGTTTATGACTTTGCGCACATCGGCAATTTGCGGGCATTCACGGCCGCGGATGTTTTGCGAAGATACCTGGAATATTCCGGCTATGAAGTGCGGCACATCAAAAATATCACCGACGTCGGGCACCTCACGGCCGATGACATTGCCCAGGCCGACACGGGCGAGGACAAGATGGTGAAAGCAGTGCGGCGCGAGAAGAAGACTCCTGAAGAGATTGCCAAATTCTATGAAGACGCCTTTCGCCGCGATGAGAAGAAAATGAATATTCTCCCCGCGCACTATTTCCCCCGCGCGACCGCCCACATCCCCCAAATGATCAAAATGATCGAAACGCTGATCGAAAAAGGCCACGCGTATGAAGTTCACGGAAATGTTTTCTATAACGTCACAAGCTTTGAAGACTATGGAAAGCTTTCGGGAAACACACTCGGGCAATTGAAGGTCGGCGCGCGGCTCGAGGAGCATCCGGACAAAAAACATCCCTGGGATTTTGCCTTGTGGCTCAAAGCCCCCGCCGACCACATCCTGCAGTGGGATTCGCCCTGGTCTCGGGGTTATCCAGGCTGGCACATCGAGTGCTCAGCGATGAGCATTGAATATCTGGGCGATACACTCGATATCCACACGGGAGGCGAAGACCATATTTTCCCCCATCACGAAGCCGAAATTGCGCAGTCTGAAGGCGCGACGGGCAAAAAATTTTCCAATTTCTGGCTTCATAACCGCTTCCTTCTTGTGAACGGCCAGAAAATGTCAAAGTCAAAGGGCAATTTTTATATTTTGAAAGACATCAAGGAAAAAGGTTTTGACCCGATGCATTTGCGGCTGTTCTATCTTTCCTCGCACTATCACAAACAAGCCGACTTCACCTGGCCGGCGCTCGAACAGGCAAAGGCCAACTATGAACGCATCGCAGAATGGCGAAAAAGATTGCAACAAATCGCCGGAGATTTTAGACGTCCGACGTCTACAAAACCGGCTTTAGACGTCGGACGTCTAAAAAAGTTTGAATCTGCGATGAATGATGATCTGAACACTCCGCTTGCGCTGACGTATCTGTACGAAACTATCACTGAAACAAACAAGGAAATCAAAGATATCTCTCCCGAAGAGGCCGGAAGAATTTTGGCATCATTCGAAAAAATGAACCGCGTTTTCGGCCTGCGCTTTTCTGAAAAAGAAATTGAAATTCCGGAAGAAGTCAAAAAACTTGCCGACGCCCGCCTCGCGGCACGAAATAATAAAGATTTTCAAAAAGCCGACGAACTCCGAAAAGAAATCGAAAAAAAAGGCTGGCTGATTGAAGATTTGGATGACGGCTATAAGCTGAAAAATAAATAATTCTTTCAAGATATCTTAAAAGCCCCGCTATGATAAGCCGGGGCTTTGTTTGGCCAGAGTCGGGCTCTGGTCAGGATTCGACGATGTTTTTATCCGGCGTTTTTGTCCTGTTCACACAGACACAGAGCAAAATCCAGCAGCTATAAATCGACAAGAGGAAACCACAAATTGCTTGGCCGATGAAAACCCATTTCAGGATTGCCGCGTTCTCTTGAAACGGAGATAGCCAGCTCAGACCGTTCAAGGCAAGTACGCTAATCAGAAGCCCTGATCCAAAAATCACCAAATTGCAGAAACTTGAGGGTCTCTTGAACAGCAATCGCTGTTTGACAATGTCTATCACACCGGCAATCATACAGACCTCAAAGACGATAAATATTACGAGTTGAAGTTTTAGCATTTGCCGCCTCCTTATAATTAGTTGTGGATATCTTGTTGTTAAAGACCCCTTATACTAAAAGATTGCCGGCCTTTTGTCAAGTATCATTTGGGAAATTTATCTGATATAATGTTTGGGCTATGCCACCGAAGAAAACAGAACAAAAAAAACCCACCAAATTCAACCTCGGGGAAGCCCGGATTCCGCCGCAAAACATTGAGGCGGAAATGTCCGTGCTGGGATCCTTGATGCTCGACAAAAACGCGATTGTGAAAATCGCCGATTTGGTGCGCCCGGATGATTTTTATAAAGACGCGAACAAGCTCGTCTATGAAACAATGCTCGAGCTCTATGAAGACCGCGAGCCGATTGACGTGCTTTCATTGTCAAACAAACTCGAAGAAAAAAAACAACTGGAGAAAGCCGGCGGAGCCAGCTATCTCACCGAACTCGTGAATGCCGTCCCGACCGCCTCAAACGTTGTCCATTATGCAAAAGTCGTCCAAAAAAAATCACTCTTGCGAAAGCTCATCACCGCTGCATCGGATATTGTCGAATTGGGATATGAAGAAGCCGAGGATGTGGAAAAAGTCCTGGACGAAGCCGAACAAAAACTCTTCGGCGTTTCGCAAAAATACGTGAAGGCCGACTTTGTCTCCCTCAAAACCCACCTCGAATCGGCTTTCAACCGCATTGACGAACTTCACAAGGGCGACAAGGACCTGCGCGGCGTGCCGTCCGGATTTCCGGACATCGACAACGTTCTGGCCGGATTCCAGAAATCAGATCTCATTATTCTCGCCGCCCGCCCGTCAATCGGAAAAACATCGCTCGCGCTCGACATCGCCCGAAACGTCGCCGTGAAACACAAAATTCCGGTGGGAATATTTTCGCTTGAAATGTCGTCCGACCAACTGGTTGACCGGATGCTCTCGGCCCAGGGACGCGTGGATGCGTGGAGAATCAGGACTGGCCGGCTGGTCTCAAACGACCAGGAAGACGATTTCGCCAAAATCGGCGAAGCAATGGGTGTTTTGTCCGAGGCGCCGATTTTCATTGACGACTCCGCCCGCGCCAACGTGATGGAAATGCGCACCCTCGCCCGGCGGCTCCAGGCTGAACACAATCTGGGACTCATCATCATTGACTATCTCCAGCTGATGGAGGGCCGCTCAAGCGACAACCGCGTTCAGGAAGTCTCGGAAATTTCGCGCTCCTTGAAGGGACTTGCCCGCGAGCTGAATATTCCCGTGATCGCCCTTTCCCAGCTCAACCGGTCGGTTGAAAACCGCAGTCCGCAGATTCCAAAGCTTTTTGACCTGCGCGAATCGGGTTCGATTGAACAGGACGCCGACGTCGTGCTGTTCCTCTATCGAGAAGACCGCGAAAAACCGGAAACGCCGAACAAAAACGTCGTCCAGGTGATCGTCGCCAAGCACAGAAACGGGCCGCTGGGAACGGCAAATCTCTATTTCAACGACGCGTACGCCAGTTTCTCGAGTCTGGAGAAAAAACATGTTTCCTAAATCTTTTCAGAAACTTATCGACCACTTCGCCTCTTTGCCGTCAATCGGACCGCGTCTGGCCGAGCGGCTGGTTTTGTATTTGTGGAAATACGACCAGGCACGCCTGGATGATTTTTCCGAAACTCTGCAAAATCTCAAGAAAAATATCCACTATTGCAAGCAGTGCTTCAACATTTCAGAAAACGGCCTCTGCGCAATTTGTGCCGACGCAAAGCGCGACCAAAAAACGATTTGCGTGGTCGAAGAACCGCTTGATATCATCGCCATCGAAAAAACCCGCCGGATGCGCGGGCTCTATCACGTTTTGGGAGGAACAATCAATATGCCCGAAAAACAAAACGAGCTGAAGATAAAAGAACTTCTCGCCAGATTAAAAAATAAAGATATCAGCGAAGTGATCATCGCCACCAACCCGACGACCGAGGGCGAAGCAACGGCGCTTTATATTGCAAGACTTATCAAGCCTCTGAATATAAAAACAACCCGCCTGGCGCGGGGACTGCCGACGGGCGGGGACATCGAATACGCCGATGAAGCGACATTGAGCGGGGCGATTGAGGGAAGAAAGGAGATCTAAATTTGAGGTTATAAACAAAAAACAGGCTTCTTTAGCCCGTTTTTTGATATAGCTATATTTTTACAATTTCCACCTCCGTCTGCAACTGTTTGTGTCCAAATTTAACCTTGTAGCGTTTTTTGGCCTTGTGCTTCACGCCGGTCACCTTCTTGGCTTTGCCTTGCTTCAAAATCTTGCCTTCTATTTTCACGTCTTTCAGCAGCGGCGTGCCGACTTTGACTTCTTTTTCATTTCCCAAAAACAAAACTTCGCCAAATTCAATTTTGGATCCAACTTCGCCTTCAATTTTTTCTATTTTGATCTTGCTCCCCTTTTCGACGAGATACTGCTTCCCGCCGGTCTTGATGACTGCCAACATATTTGATTTCTAGAAAATTACTTATGCAGAATATTAAAATTCAGCTTAAATGTCAAGAACGTCCCCGAATTTTCAATTATTGCAAGACAACCCTCATCGTCATTTCCTGCCCGCTTCGATTAACCTTCAACTCAACCGCGTCTCCCGCCTTGTGCTGCGATATGAAATAAGCCAGGTTCTGATCGGGATTGATTTCCTCCCCGTTCACGCTCAAAATGACATCTCCAATCTTGATTCCTGCCACGTCAGCCGCGCTGCCAGCGATCACCGCCAAGCCCTGTTGTTCGCTGGACGACCAAACGAGCGCTCCGCGGTCAAGGCTGTTCCCCGCCGAATATGCAGCTTCTTTGGACAACGCGGTATAATAAACACCCAAAGTTGCCCTTTCAATTTTCCCATTTGCAAGATACTGGTCGATCACATACCGGAGATGGTTCACCGGCACGACAAACAATCTGATGCCCGCATTCTCTTTTCTCTCGCCCAGAATCCCGATTATATTCCCGTTCTGGTCAACAGCCGCGCCGCCCGTGAGAGTTTCATCCCGGCCATCACCTGAATTCAGGCCGGCAAACAAAACGCCCTGCAACTTTTCGGAAGAGGCGACCGGACCCGCAAGAGAAAATGATTTCGCCCACTCGCTCGTGATTCCGGTTCGGAGCGTCATTTCCGAATTGAACCCGCTCCGCCCGATAACGACTATCTTCAGGCCCGTTTTCAGATCCTCCGGAGCAATGAATTCCGCCACGGGCAAATTTTGGGCATTGTCCAATTTCAAAAGAACTATATTCGAATAGGGATCGATTTCCGCCACCTTTGCGCCGTATGAATTCCCGTCCTGCGTGAAAACCCTGTATCCAGTGTCCCTGGCGCCAAAAAAATTGCCGTCAAAACTTGCAACCAGGCCGTCTGCCGCGACAATGACTCCGCTTGCCGACTGGGTTTTTCCCGAAGACACGATCTCCACAATGCTTGAGGATGATTTTTCGACAAAGCCGGAAATGTCCTTTCCTTCGCCCACCGTCACCTGCTCGGTCCGGTTGATGACGGTCACATTCTCCATAGCCTTTTTGAAAAAAGGCTGCTTTTCAAACCATTCGTGCGTTGCAAGCCACGGAAACACATACTTGTCTGTGAGCACCGAGCTCACACCCGAGACAAGAAAAACAAAAACGACAAAAAAAACAATTTTGATTGCTTTCTTTTTTCCGCTATTCTTTTTCAGAGGCTTTTCTTCCGCCATCAGTTATATCACCGGATACCATCTGGTGCTCAAGAGGACAAGCGCCACTGCTCCGGCAAGAAACATTATTTCAAAAAAGACGGCCCGGGAGGTGAGTTTCTTGAGAAAAAAGGTGAGGGTTGTCTCCCAGCCGACAAAATAAATTATAAGCGTGATAACGCTGGTCGTCAAATAGCCGAAAGGCCAAAAATTCTGAACCCAGACTGTCTGAGCAACCAGTATTGCCAGAAAAAGGCCATAAATAAGCCTTTTTTCTTTTTCAATCTGATTGACAAAAAATGAGGCATGGGCCGCCAAAAAAGTGATTGACGCAACCGCGAGCAACAGCACCCAAACCGGGAAAGCGATATTCAAATACCACCCGAAGGCCGCAGCATACCAGACAAACAAGGCGGCAATCATGGCGATGTTGTACATTGCTTTTGCCGTTTCATCCCGCTCATAATGCTTCAGCCTCCAGCCGGAAAGCAGGGCGAAATAGAAAATTGCTGTTGCCAGGACGGAAAAAAATATCATTTCGGAAGGAAGATCAATGAGAAAAAGAAGAAGCACCGAACCGGGAACAAGAATCGCCGGGAGAACAAGATGGCGCCAGCGGGCAACAACCAATTCCGCAGCAGCAACCAAAGCAAGCGAAAAGACAATTCCCAGCCATCCCGAATAGCCGGCATAGCTCACGGACAGCCAAAGATTGAGCGCGAACAGAAGCGACAGGAACAATATATTGAACCGGAGAAACATAGCTAATTAGATTATGACAATTTTCTCTTTTTCGACATCAACCCTCACCCGGCTTCCGTCTTTCACCTTTCCCTCCACAATCTTTCGAGCCAGCTCGTCGAGAACTTGAGCCTGGATTGCGCGTTTGAGGGGTCTTGCTCCAAAAACCGGGTCATATCCGGCTTTGGCCAGAAATTCCTTTGCGGCAGGTGCAATCTTGAGCGCAATATTTCTTTCCGCCAAGCGCTTAGCAACCAGATTCAGCTGCAAATCAACGATTTTTTTGATTTCTTCCGTTCCAAGCGGGTGGAAAATGATTATCTCATCCACGCGGTTCAGAAATTCGGGCTTGAATTTTTCCCGCAGTGAATTCAGCACCCTTTCTTTCATTTCATCTTCCCTCAACACAAACTCTTTGCGCTTTTCTTCCTTGAACCCGATTTCCTGCATTTTATAGATTATGTCCGACCCGACGTTCGATGTCATCACAATCACCGTGTTTTTGAAGTTTACCATCCTGCCCTTGGCATCTGTCAAGCGTCCGTCATCGAGAATCTGAAGCAGAATATTGAACACCTCGGGATGGGCTTTTTCAATTTCGTCGAACAAAATGAGGCTATACGGCCGGCGGCGCACCTTTTCCGTGAGTTGCCCGCCTTCTTCGTGCCCGACATATCCCGGAGGAGAGCCGATCATTTTGGCCACGCTGTGAGCTTCCATATATTCGCTCATATCCACCCGAATCATCGCGTTCTCGTCATTGAAAAGAAATTCAGCCAAAGCTTTGGCAAGCTCCGTTTTTCCCACACCGGTCGGCCCGAGAAAAATGAACGACCCGATCGGCCGGCCGGCTTCCGCAATTCCCGCCCGGCTGCGCCGCAAAGCGTTGGCCACCGCACCGATGGCCTCGTCCTGCCCGACCACCCGCGCCCTCAAAATTTCTTCCGTCTTCACCAGTTTTTCCATCTCGCCCTCAAGCATCTTCGAAACCGGCACGCCCGTCCATCGGGAGACCACTTTCGCAATATCTTCTTCCGCCACTTCTTCTTTCAAAATCGGCTTTTTGCTCTGTATCCGGGAGAGTTTTTTTTGTTCTCCTTTTATCTTCCGTTCAATCTCCGGAATTTTTCCATACCGGATTTCCGCCACCCGGGAAAGTTCGCCCTGCCGCTCCAGCATATCCGATTCCATCCGCAATTTTTCAATTTCGCTTTTGTAGGCACGGATATTCGTGATCAAATCCTTCTCGCTTTTCCATTGCAGTTTGAGCCGGTTTGCCTTTTCGGCTATCTCGGCAAGATTCTTCTCGATTTCTTTCAATCTTTTCTTCGCCTCATCGCTTCCCTTTTCTTTCTTGACCGCTTCCTTTTCAATCTCAAGTTTTCTTTTTTCGCGCTCATACTGGTCGAGCTCGGCCGGCAGGCTGTCGATCTCCATCCGGAGCGAGGAAGTCGCCTCGTCAATAAGGTCAACCGCCTTGTCGGGCAGATTCCGGTCGGTGATATAGCGGCTGGAAAGCTCCGCCGCCGCGACAATCGCCCCGTCCGTGATCCGCACGCCGTGATGAATTTCATATTTTTCCTTGAGGCCGCGAAGAATTGCGATCGTATCCCCGACTGACGGTTCGGAAACATACACCGGCTGAAATCTGCGTTCAAGCGCCGCGTCGCGTTCGATGTATCTTTGGTACTCCTTGAGCGTCGTCGCCCCGATGGCCCGCACTTTTCCGCGGGCGAGCGCCGGTTTGATCATATTCGACGCATCCATTGAACCTTCCATCGCCCCCGCGCCGACCAGAGTATGGAGCTCGTCGATAAAAAGAATATATTTTCCGGCTGATTTTTCGATTTCATTCATAATCGCCTTGAACCTTTCTTCAAATTCGCCGCGGAATTTCGAACCGGCGAGCAAAGAGCCCAGGTCAAGAGCCAAAATTTCCTTCCCTTTGAGCGATTCGGGGACATCGCCGGAGATGATTCTTTGGGCCAGGCCTTCGACGATTGCCGTTTTTCCCGTTCCCGCTTCTCCAATCAAAACCGGATTGTTCTTCGTTCGTCTTGTGAGAACCTGCATTATGCGGCGGATTTCTTCCTCGCGCCCGACCACCGGATCGAGTTTCTCGGCGGCGGCTTCGCGCGTGAGATTGACCGTATATTTTTCGAGAACCTGATATTTTCCTTCGGGAGACGGGCTGTCCACCCGCTGATTGCCGCGCACATCTTTCATGATTTTTGAAACTTTCTCGGAATTGACACCGTTTTCTTCGAGCATTTTTTTTGCCCGGCTCGCCACTTTGAGAAGAGCCGCGAAAAGATGCTCGGTTGAAATATATTCGTCGCCCATCGCCTGCGCAACATTCCAGGATTCCTGGAGAACGCTTGCCATTTCGGAAGAAAGATAGAATTGCGGCGCGCCCGTCACTTTGGGAATTTTTTCTATTTCTTTGTATATCTTTTGTTTCAGCTGTTCACGGTTGATTTCCAGCTTGTCGACAATCGTCGGAACGACACTGTCCGACTGGCCGAGCAATATATAAAGCAGGTGCAAAACATCCACCACGTTTTGCTGAAGATTTTGCGACAGCTGCTGCGCCCCTTGGAGCGCTTCCTGCGACTTGAAAGTGAGTTTATTGAGATCCATAATTGATTTCTTAGCCAATTAGCACTCTTGTATGCCGAGTGCCAATTCAATTCTACACCATCAAAGCACGGTGTCAAGCCGTTTATTAGTACCCAAAAAACCTTCGCTTTGATTCAAAAAGCCCTTTTTATTTGGAAGGGAACCGAACAAAGATAAGAATCTATTTCAGAGTTCTTATCAGCGGCACAAAAGCGAATCCCGGAAATTCATTTTCGTGAAAAACTTTTTCCGATTTTTTTTCGACCAGCCAGATGCTTCCCTTCACGGGAATCACCAGCCGGCCGCCGATTTTCAGCTGCTTCTTGAGATCTTTTGGCATCTCTTCCGCCGCCGCCGAAACCAGGATGCGATCATACGGCGCTTCATTCACGTAGCCGCGCGACCCGTCGGCGCAGACAATTTTCGCCCGCCCGCCGCTCAAAAAATTGTATTTGCTCACATTGTTCGTCCCAAAATCGCAAAGGCTTTTGATCCTCTCGACTCCAATCACCTTCCCCTTTTCCCCGACAATATGCGCCAAAAGAGCCGTTGTCCAGCCGGAACCCGAACCGACATCCAAAATTTTGTCGCCCGGACGAGGCTGGAGCGACTCCAACATAAAAGCCACCGTTAGTGGCTGGGAAATTGTCTGGCCCTGTCCGATGGGAAGCGGCATATCGGCCTGCGCCGCCGACTCCAGGTCTTTTGGCACGAAATCAACCCGCTTTATTTTCGAAAATGCATCAATAATGCGGTCTGTCTGGAGATAGCCTTGATAAATAAGGTCGCGGATCAAACTGTTCATTTGCTTTATTCGCCAATAACTTGGACGACAACGTCTCTCTTTCTCGCCCCATCCAACTCCACCAGAAATATATTTTGCCGGTCGCCGAGAAGCATTTTTCCGTTTTCGACCGGAATAGTTTCACTCACTCCGAGAACAAGGTTTTTGCAATGGCTGTGTCCGTTCGAACGCCCGTCAGAATTGGAGCCCTTTTTCAGTTCGAACAAATCGTGCGAATAGCGCTCATCAATGGGCACAAGGCGATAAAGCAGCCGCTGAAAGTCCTGCAGGAGCAACGACTCATTCTGGTTGATGGAAACGCCGCAGGTCGTATGCGGTGAAAACACGAACACCTGGCCGTTTTTCACGCCCGTTGCCGCGACAAATTCTTCGACGTCAGGCGTGATGTCAATGAATTCAATCTGGCTTTTGGATTCTTTGGTGATGATTTGTTTTTGTATTTTCATGGTTATTTTATTTAAAAACTTTCGCCACTGCCCTCACAACGCGCTTGTCAAGCACGTCCAGCAATATTTTATCACACTTCGGCGATCTCACCAAGCCCGCAATGGCCAGAGCGGCTTTGATTTTTATTTTGTCGGAAACGATCCTCGTCCGGGTATCGAGCGCGCCGCGAAAAATTCCCGGAAAAACAAGGGCATTGTTGATCTGATTCGGAAAATCGGACCGCCCCGTCGCCGCCACCGCCGCCCCGCCTGCTTTGGCCTCCCTGTATGATATTTCCGGGACAGGATTGCTCATTGCAAAAACAATCGCGCCCTTGTTCATGGCCAGGATATCTTTTGCCTTCAGCAAATTCGGAGCCGACACCCCGACAAAAACGTCCGCGCCGGCCAGAGATTCCCGCAAGCTACCCTTGAAATTTTCAACGTTCGTTCTTTTGGCAATTTCGTCTTTGGCGTCATTTTTGTTGTAGGCGCATCTTTTGCAAAGCGGGCTTCGGCTGTCAAACACAATTATATTTTTTGCGCCGTATTCCAGAAGCAGCTTTGCAATGGCCAGGCCCGCCGCGCCCGCACCGGAAATGATTATTTTCGTGCTTTTCATATCTTTCCCGGCCACTTTCGCGGCATTGATCAGCCCCGCCAGCACCGCAATGGCTGTCCCGTGCTGGTCATCGTGAAAAACAGGAACGTCAAGCTCTTCTGCCAGTCTTCGTTCGATTTCAAAACACCTCGGCGCGGAAATGTCCTCAAGATTGATCCCGCCGAATCCGGGAGCGATTGCCTTGACGATTTTCACGATTTCTTCTGTATCCTGCGTCGCAAGCACGAGCGGCACGGCGTCAATGCCGGCCAGCTCTTTGAAAAGCACCGCTTTCCCCTCCATCACGGGAAGCGCCGCCTCCGGACCGAGATTTCCCAAACCCAAAACAGCGCTGCCGTCGGAAACAATGGCCACGCTGTTTGATTTCCAAGTGAGGTCATAGGCCCGCTTTTTGTTCTTTGCAATTTCGCGGGAAAGAGAGGCAACGCCGGGAGTATAGATAACCGGCAAACTATTTTTGGTAAGTTTATAGCGACTCTTTATTTCAATTCTGCCATGAGATAATGCACCCGAAGAATTTTGAATTTTGAATTTTGAATTTTGAATCAATTTCTAATGTTCTAATTTTTTATAAACGCTTGCCGCTGCCACCGCTCCTTCCGCCGCCGCAGTCAAAATCTGCCGCAGCTTGTTCGACCTGGTCGTCGCGTCGCCCGCCGCCCAGATTCCCGGGATATTCGTGCCCTGGTCGGGGCCCGCAATGATGAATCCCTGTTCGTCAAGGTTCACGCCCAGTTGTTTCGGCAGTTCCACGCCCGGTTCACTCCCGATTTCAATGAATACTCCCTGAACCGCCAGCTCATCGCTGCCCTTGTGTTCTCTGTCCAAAATTATTTTCTCAACCGTCATATTTCCCCTGATTTCCTTTACATTCGTGCTTAGAACTATCTCTATCTTCTCATTTTTTGAAAAATTTTCGAGATACGCTGGATCAATTTTCAATTTTTCTCCCCTATATGCCAAATAAACCTTGTTTGCATATTCGGACAAAAGCTGCGCCGCCGAGGCCGCGCTGTTTCCCCCGCCGACAACCGCCACAACCTTGTCCCGGAAAAACGCCGCGTCGCAAGTCGGGCAATAGGAAACGCCTTTTCCAGTGAATTCGTTCTCTCCCGGAATGGAAAGTTTTCTGTATTCCATCCCGAGAGCCAGAATGATATTTTTTGCTTTGTATTGCGCGGCGTGGGCTGTGATGCCAAAACCATCAACGCCCGACGAAATATTCGAAACGGAATCCATCACAATTTCTGCGCCCAGTTTTTCGGCATGCTCGCGCATTTTTTGAGTGAGTTCAAATCCGGAAATGGAAAGTGTTCCCGGCCAATTTTCGATATTGTGCGCCTCAATCGCCTGGCCGCCCGGCTCTTTTCCAATCACAAGGTGGCCGATTTTGTATCGCGAAGCATAGATCGAAGCCGCCAAGCCTGCCGGCCCGGAGCCGATGATGATGAGGTCGAAAATTTTTTCGGACATTTATATTTTCTCTAATTCGCTCTTCAAATTTTCTTTCGCCTGCACGCCAACCAGCTGTTTCACAGCCTTCCCGCCCTTGAAAATCATGAGCGTTGGAATCGACATGATTCCGTACTTCGCCGCCGTTTCGCGATTTTCGTCCACGTTCAGCTTTCCGATTTTGTATTTTCCTTCAACTTCTTTGGCCAGTTCTTCGACAATCGGCCCCATCATCTGGCAGGGACCGCACCACTGGGCCCAAAAATCAACCAGCACCGGCTTGTCGGATTTGAGAACTTCTTTGTCAAAATTTTCGTCAGTGAATTGCATTGCCATAAAAATTTTTATTTACGATTTACAAAAACAAGCGCGCCGGCCGTGATGACCACAAGCGCCCCGATTACTACAGGAAAATAATTCTTTTTACTTTGGCTCGCCGTAGTCCCGCTTTGCGGGACAGAGGCGGCTTGATTCACCTCTGCGATCGGTCCCTCGTGCACCACGATATCCGCCGGAACATTCGGCACCTGCGCATCTTCGGTTGCGTCAATTTCTTTCACAAAATTGTCGATGATCGGCTTGTCCCCGACGAAAAGCTTGTTTCCGAAGGCAACAACGGGAACGCCTCCCCGTTGTTCTTCCGGATAGCCGTTCGCCTCATAGAGTTTCATCAAAAATTCCCCGTTTTGAGGGACAGAAGCATCCAGTTTCCTGATGTCGTATTTGTCGTACAATCCGTTGGCGTTGAAATAATCATTCACATTGTGGCAGTGCGGACAGGAATCAAGATAGAAGAAATAAGCGGTTTTCTTCGCATTATCTTGCGCAAAGACAAGCACAGGCAACAGAACAAAAACGGCGAACAAAAATTTTAACTGCATAATTTTAAATCTGAAATTCATTTTCCATATCTCCTTCCCCTTCTCTCAAAATCCAATATTGCCTCCCTCATCTTCTTCTCGTCGAAATCCGGCCAGAGGACTTCGGAAAAAAAGAGCTGGGCATTGGCTGTGTCCCACATCATAAACCCGGTGCTGTTGTGCGGCTCGCCGCCCGTGCGCACCAACAAATCCACCGGCGGCAAATCCCGCGTCATCAGATGTTCCTTCAGCATCCTGGCAGTAATACGCTTCACCCTGCCCTTGAACTTTCCGATGATTTTGTTTGCCGCTTCGACCATTTCGTCGTCGCCGCTGTAGGCCAGAAGAAAACTCAAGAAATGTTTTTTATATTTTTTTGTCTTATTAATACATTTGTGCAAAATTTTTTTCAGTGCTTCCGGAAACTGCTCCTCCCACCGGCCGATGATATTGATTTGAACTTCGTTATCGTGAATGTCCTTGTCATCCAGGAGCTTCAGAAAATGCCGCCGATAAACTTCCAAAAGCGCTTTTTTTTCGCGCCAGGGCCTTTTCTGCATATTGTCCATTGACGATCCCCAGAATGTCACGTGTTTCACGCCCAAATCAAGATTCACCTTGAGAACCCTTTCAAGATTTTTTGCTCCTTCCTCGTGCCCCTCCCACGGCCGGAGGCCATATTTGCGCGCCCACCGCCGGTTTCCGTCAGGAATGATGGCCACGTGAGCGGGAATATTTTTTCTTTCTGGCATACAAAAAGAAAATTTCGAATTTTTAATTTCGAATTTTGAATTATTTTTAAACTTTGCTCACACTTGATATTATATAAAATAGATTCAGAAAGCGCAACCGGTGAATTTGACCTTCCTGGTATACAAATGCTATTATTTTTCAAGCTCGTTATATTTCCCGACAGAAAGGAGAGTGCTTATGGCAAGAAAAAATTTTCTTGACGCGACTTGCTTTTTTTGCCGGTGCATCAATGAATGCCGGCAAAAGAAAGCCAGATTATGCGAAGTCGGAATCACCTGCAGGCTTGAGGTGCCGATGTCGGTTCGATGTCTCTGGCTTTTTCACGGTCTGAGTTTTGTTCTCAGACGTTCGGCAAAACCTCTCACTTGCCGACCATAAGGCCCTTCGGGGCCTTTTCTTTTTGGAAAAAAATCTTGTAAACTTTTTGCGTACGCAAGAAAATTACAAGATTCTAAATCACCATACTGCACATTTACACTTCCCGGCTTATGATATATTCCGCAATGCCGGCCAGAAATTCTTTCGCATCCCGGTTTTTGAAGTCTATTTTTTCAAGCGCCGCGAGCGATTCGGAGACAAATTTTTTGGCAAGATTTTCCGAATATTCAAGAGAGCCGGTGTCCTTCACGATACGCCGGAAATCTTCAATTTCTTTTTCGAAAACATTCTGGTTCTCCAAATAACTTTTGATTGCCTTTTTCTGTTCCCGGCTTCCGTTTTCCAGGGCTTTCAGCAGAAGCAAGGTCTGCTTTCCCTCGATGATATCCGACCCGACCGGCTTTCCAAGCTTTTTCTCATTGCCGAACACGCCCAGAATATCGTCTTTGATTTGGAAGGCCTTTCCGAGCGGCAAAGCATAGGCGGAAAAATTGCGAAGCATGGCTTCGTCCGCACCGGCCAGAAGCGCGCCCAGATGCAGCGGCCCTTCAAAAGTATAACGGGCCGTCTTGCCTTCATGCATTTTGAGAATTTGCTCCTCCGTCCCTTCGCCCGCGTGGCTCATGATCACATCAATCATCTCCCCCGGAATCGTGACGAAAACAATTTTTTGCAGTTTGTCGAGCACCCGGACAATTGTTTCAGCCGAAAATTCGGAATTGAATATGATGTCACAGGCCATCGAGGCCGCCATATCGCCGGAAATGATCGCCATTGAATTCCCGAAATGCTCCGAATCTTTTGCCAAGCTGTATTTTTTTCCGATTTTTTTGTAGCGTTCGTGAATCGTCGCCACCCCGTGGCGGCTCGCGTCTTTGTCAATGATATCGTCGTGAATCAGGAGAAATGAATGCAGGAGCTCCATCGACATCGAGACTTTCAAAATTTTTTCTCCGTCCTGCCCGCCGGCGGCCAAAAAGCCGAAATACATCATCGCCGGCCGGATTCTTTTTCCGCCAGAGAGGGTATAATCTTTGATCATTTCAACCGCCTCCTCGGCCACCGGGTCGATTTCCCCGGCCTGGCGCAATTTTTCGGCAAAATATACCTCCAGCTGCGGTTCAAAGCGTTTTTTGAAGTTTTTGAGAAGCTCCAGAGCTTGCATAAAAATGGCTAAAATAAGGGAAATTTGACACTTGTTCACATCATACGTCAAAACCTTCTGCTTGACAAGAGCAGGAAAAACCCTTAGAATTCCATTGGTACATTAAATAAATCGGGAGGACTTTTGATGGTTGATTTGACCCCGGGAGACATCAGTCATGTCCCTCACCATGAGTTGCTTGTTGCGACACATGGCCTGGCCATTGAGCTCATGATATCCTGCGCATTGCCGTCGGATATAGCGAGCCTGTGGGAACCGTTTATGGTGAAAAAGGAGGGCAACAAGGAATATCGTATTTTCAAGGGGCTTGTCAGTCTTTATATTATAAAGGCCCCGTCGCCCAACAACGAGGATGAGGTGCTGGTTGCCTGCGAAACATCCGCCCAAATCTCCAAGTCCATAGGCTTGGCTGACTTCGCTCCAAGTGTCCGGAAATTTGCGGATTTTGAGGAGTTCGGAGACAGCGTCCGCTTCATTGTCAAGGGCGCTATGGGGCTCTCAAGACTGCAGGGCGAAATGGGAAACTTCTTCAGGGAAAAGAATCCTGACTTTGAACTTCCCATCGGCCTTGACACGGAGATCTATTCCCGCCCTCAAAAATTCGAGGCGCTGGGCTTCGTGATGGCCTCCCCCGCCCACTAATATTTTGAAAAGCTTCAACCCCCGTCGGAATCTCGCCGGGGGTTTTCCTTTATTCTGGTGACCCTAAGGGGAGTCGAACCCCTGTTACCAGGATGAGAACCTGGCGTCCTAACCACTAGACGATAGGGCCGCAAGCAACCTACAAAATACAGGAAAAATATTTTTTTGTCCACAGGGGCAGCGCCAAAAAGCAATTCTCAATCTCACAAATCTTGTAAACTTTTTGCGTACGCAAGAAATTTACAAGATTTTTTTCATCATATTTCGCAAAATGAAAGACCCCGGCCGGTTTCGACGCGGGGCCTGAAAAGTTAATGCAGCACTCAAAGTTCCTACCGGCGTAAGCTGATTACCGGTGTTGGCATTGATGCAGGTTACTCATAGCCTGATCCAGACTGTGAGAATCAAAAGGGCCATTCGCTCTTTGTCTTTTGATTTCCCGAAGAGAAGGATGCAGCGGAGGAGGCATCGGGGGAAGATCTTCTGCAGAGCGCTCGAAGCAGGATAGCCGGGATAATTCGGCTGCTTTGGGAATACCCATCACAGCCATTTTCAAAACATCCTGTCTTGTCATAACCCACCCCCTAAGCCGCCTTTTGCCTTTCGGCACCGGCAGCTTTGTCAGAATGATGAGCCTGCACAAAGATGCAGAACGGGGAACCCTTGATGTCGCAGGTTCCCTTCTTCTGACCATCCCCCTTGCAATCCGGAGGACAATTTCCATCTTTTTTGAGCATTGACTGTCCTCCTTTTGTCGGGGTTATCGTTTTTTATGCAAAAAGCGACCGCATGAAAATAACGAGTCGCTCTTTGGTTTGCAAGGTACAACGGTTGTCCCCTATCAGTTCAACCGCAGTACCTCGGTAGATATTCAGTTTTCTTTTTGACCCCTTTATTTTACGCCTTTTGGCATACTCGCGTCAACCGGCGTTATCCACAGGAATTTTTGGCTTGCACAAGCCTATTTCCATTCAGCCGACTGCCGGGGCAAAAGCTTTTCCGCTTCGGCGGGATCGCGCATAATTTCTTTTGAAATGCGCTCCATTCTCGCTCCTTGAGAGCCTTTTATCAAAATAACATCGCCTTCTTGAAGCATATTCTGGATAGGGATTTTTGCTTCAATCGAGTTACTATAGCATTTTATAAGTCCTTTGTCAAGCCCGTTACGTTCCGCTTCGTCGGCGATAAAGCGCGCCCGCTCCCCGACGGCAAACAGGACATCCGCCGCCTCCGCCACTTTCCGCCCCACTTCCCGATGGCCTTTTTCCGTTTCCTCCCCGAGCTCGAGCATATCCCCAAGCGCGGCCAGTTTGCGACGAGCCTGGATTTTTTCCAGGACCTCAAGCGCCGCCAGTGTCGATTGGGGTGCGGCGTTGTAGCTGTCCTCGATGATCACCGTATTCTTGATTCCGTCAATCAGATTAAGTCTTCCCACTGGCGCCTGAAAATTTTTGAGGGCTTCGGCAATTTCGACGAGATTCAGATCAAAATGTATTCCAACCGCCGCCGCGGCCAGCACGGCATAGATTTGCGGACGGCCCACCGACCGCACAAGCCTCATGGGCAAAGTTGTCCCTTCAAAATTCAACTTGAAACTCGTTCCTTTGATCTTGCTGATGCCGCCGCCGAACCGGTCCTTCGCCTTTTCGTATCCGAAAAAAATGTCCGACGCCTGCAAGTGAGCCCCTTCTGCAAATCCGTAGGCCAATTTTTTTGATTTTATCCGGCTGGCCATCTCCCGCACTTCTTCGTCATCCCAATTCAGAACGGCCAGTTTTTCTTTTTCAAGCGCCCGGACAAGATAGCTTTTCTCGCGGGCAATATTTTTTTTGTCCCCGAAAAATTCAAGGTGGCTCACGCCGACATTTGTCACCACTCCAACTTCCGGTTTCAGGAAGTCAACAAGATACTTTATGTCTCCCGGCCGGTCGGCTCCCAGCTCGACAACCAGTATTTCCGGATAATTTTTCCGACTGGAGAAATAGGCAACGCCGATTGCCCGCAAAATCGCAAGCGCCCATTTCCAGAGACTGCCTCCGCCGGTTTCAAGACCCAACACGGTGAGCGGTAGTCCGATTTCATTGTTGAAATTTTTTTCGTTCTTGCGCGTCCGGAATTTTGACGAAAGCACGGTGAAAATCGCTTCTTTGGCCGAAGTTTTTCCGACTGAACCTGTCACGCCGACAATGCGCGGACGAAAGCGGCGCAAAGCAACAACAGCCAAGTGTTTCAGAATTTTTTCGAGATAAATTATCTTGTGAGACTTCATGGGCGGAATTTTCAATTATGTTTCTTCTTCTCTTTCTTCTTCTCCTCAACTGGCGGTTGAGTTTCCGCCGGCTGTTCTTCTGGCTTCGGCGCCTGGTATATCGAAACGTCGTGCGTGGCGTTGAAAAGGTCAACGTCTTGCTGGGAATACTCCTCCGTCGGCTCAATGCCATAATAATCTAGCAGAAACTTGGCCATTTCGCCAAATGTCGGCGCGGCGCTCGATTCGGCCCACTCGACGTTCTTCGGATTGTCAAGTTTCACCAGCATCACGAAACGCGGATTGAAGGCCGGGGCATATCCCGCAAAAGACCCGACATGCTGGTTTTCCTCGTATCCCCCGCCGGCTTTCGGCACCTGGGCTGTCCCGGTTTTTCCGGCCACAAGATATCCCGGAACGCCCGCCCGCTTCCCGTGCCCGTTTTGAACGACACCCACAAGCATCCGCGTGAGATCAAGACTGGCTTCTTTTGAAATCACTCTGCGCACTTCCTGCGGTTGAAACGCCTCTTCACGGCCGTCGGGATAGGCTATTTTTTCAACCAGGTGCGGTTTCATCAACTCGCCGCCATTGGCAATTGCCGCGAAAGCCGCCGCAAATTGGACGGGAGTAACGGAAAGCCCCTGTCCGAAGGAAGCCGTGAAGGCTTCGATGTTCCTCATATGCTTGAGGCCCGAGATGCTTCCAGGGGCTTCGCCGATGGTATCAATGCCTGATATCTGGCCAAAACCGAAATTTTTCACGTATTCCAGGAAGCGAAGATTTCCGAGCCCCTTTTCAACGAAAATAGCGCCTGTGTTGAGCGATTTTTCAAGAACCTGCGTCATAGTTTGAACACCGTTTGCTTTCAAATCGGAGTTTTTGATGGTATAACCGGCTTCCGTCACCGCTCCAGTATCCGTGTAGGCCGTGTCAGGCGTGACGACTCCTGCGTCCAGTCCGCCCGCCATCGTGATGGTCTTGAAAATCGAGCCGCATTCGTATGTCCCGCTCACTGCCGGATTCGCAAAAACCGAAATGTCTTCGACGCTCGAATAGTCATTCGGATTGAAGTCCGGGACTGAAGCCATTGCCAGGACTCCGCCTGTCGCCGGGTCAAGAATCACAATGCTCCCCCGGTCGGCTTTGAATTTTTCCGCGGCTTTTTTGACGGCCATTTCTGCGCGGTATTGGATCGTATGGTCAATTGTGAGAAAAAGATCAGACCCGTTGGCAGCCGGCTGTATTTTCTTTTCGCCGATCGAAATCCAACGGCCGCCCGTGTCCCTCTCCTGCTCAAGACTGCCGGCCGTTCCTTCGAGCTCTTTGTTCCAGAAGGCTTCGAGTCCGTAGCGTCCCGTTTCTTTTTTCCCGTCAGAACCCACGAACCCCACCACCTGCGAAGCAAAGTTGCCGGCGGGATAGGTGCGTTCCGGTTCGGCGGAAAAATAGATTCCTTTCAATTTTTTGTCTTTTATCTGCTGTATTTCGCCGTCACCGACTTTGTGCTTGACCACGGCATACCAGCCGTCCGGTTGATCAAGTTTTTCTTTCAGCTCCCGTTCGTCAATTTGCAAAATGCCTGCCAGCTCCCGGGCGACATTGCCCGCATCCTCGATTTCCCGCGGAACGGCAAAAACAAGCGACAAATCCCGATTGACCGCCACCGGATACCAGCCAGTCCCGTCTCGGGCAAAAATTTCACCCCGTCTCGGAATCAGTTCTTCATATGTCTTGTGCTGGTCGTCCGCCAATCCCTGATAATACGCGTGAGCCGAAACCTGCAGGTTATACAGCCGGAATATGATCGCCGCCGCACCCGCCAGGACAAAAAAAACCAGAATATATATTCTGAAGTTTGATTTGGAACTCCTGATTTTGCTTTTTGCGGACATTTGTTTATTTCATCGCCACGTTTCCCGGAAGCGTTATGTAGCTTATGTTTCCCGGCGCAACCATATTCAAATTTTTCGTCCTTTCTTCAATATTGTACATCGACCGCAACTCCGCTTCCCGAATTTTCAATTTTTCGTTGTTGCTCTCGAGATCCTGAGCCCGTTTTTCAAGTTCCTTTATCTTGTATCCCCGAGTGGCGACGTCATTCACTTCAAAAATATAAAAGACGCCCGCCGCGCAGATGAGAACAACCAGCAGAAAATTCAAAGTGAGCGGACCGACCCGTATGGGCTGGCGCTCCGCAGAAAACTTCTTTCTTTTCCCAAAAGCGAGGGAATTTGAATTTGTGATGGTGAGTGATTGGCTCATTGGACTTGCGTTTTATGCAAATTTTTGCTCCGGCGAGCGGAAAAATGAATTTTGCGAGTATTGCGTGCATCCGTCCGGCTGTGCCGGCGGATAGCCTACTCGCGAAATTTATTTTTTCGCGAGCCTTAATCTATATTTTTTGCGCGACTCTCAATTTCGCGCTCCGGCTTCGCGGGTTTTCTTTGATTTCTCCGGCGCTTGCCCGAACCGGTTTTTTCGTGATGATTTTGAGCCGCGGCTTGTGCCCGCAAACGCATTTCGGGAAATTTGGCGGGCAAATGCATCCCCGCGAAACTTCCCGCAAATATTTTTTCACGATGCGGTCCTCAAGCGAATGGAAGCTGATTATGGCTAATGTCCCCTTACTAGCCAAAATTTCGACCGCCTGGCTCAAAAATTTTTTCAAATTTTCAAGTTCCTGGTTGGTTTCGATCCGCAGCGCCTGAAAAACTTTGGTGGCAAAATGAATCTTTCCATGTTTATATCTTTCCGGCACCGTCCTTGAAACAACCTCGACCAGTTCCCCCGTTTCCCTGATTTCCTTTTTCTTTCGGCTCTTCACAATTTCTTTTGCAATTCGTCCCGCGAATTTTTCTTCCCCGAATTCCCTGAAAATTCTTTTCAATTCGTTTTCCGAATATCCGTTCACAATATCGGCGGCGGTTTTCATCTGCGTTCCCGGCGAATAGCGCATATCAAGCGGGCCGTTTTTCAAAAAACTGAAACCTCTTTGGGGATCTTCGATTTGGTCGGAACTGAAACCGAGGTCAACAAAAACTGCGTCCACGGATTTTATCCCCGACCCCCTAACAATCTTTTTTATATTCGAATAGTTGTCGTTTATCCCAAGCCAGGATTTTCCGATCAACTCTTTTTTTGCAATAGACTCTTCAAAATTGCGAATTGCCCCTTCGTCCAAATCAATGGAGATCAATTTTCCGCCAGGCAAAATTCTCTCAAGCATCGCCAGCGAATGGCCTCCCGCCCCCAACGTCCCGTCAACGGCTGTCATCCCGGGATTCAGCTTCAGATTCTCAATTACTTCCCCCAGCAATACCGGTTTGTGGATCATATCTTAGTATATCCCCAGCTTCCCCAATTGTTCCGCGATATCGTCCGTGTTCTTCTCGGCTTCTTTTTTGTATTTGTTCCAGCTTACCGCGTTCCAAATTTCCAGGCGGTTATAGAGCCCCGCAACAATCACTTCTTTTCCGAGCTCTGCATATTCTTTCAGATAATCGGGAATGAGCACCCGTCCGAGCTTGTCGATATCAACATCCACCGCTCCGGCCAGCATCAGGCGCACAAAGCTGCGCGTTCCCGATTCTCCCATTGGCAAGCTGCCGAGTTTTCCCGAAAGTTCTTCCCAGGTTTTCATCGGATACACAAAAAGGCACTTGTCCAGCCCCCGTGTGACAACTGCCTTCCCGCCGAAATCATTCCGGAACTTGGCCGGAATCGCAAGGCGCTTTTTGGGATCAATGTTGTGTGAGTATTCACCGATGAACATATCCACATTTTTTTCGAGTTATCCCCACTTCTATCCACTTTGCAACACTGTATGTATATTCTAATCCACTCAAGAACATCCGTCAACACTTTTCCATCAAAACAAAAATGGCTTATACAAGCCACCATTCAGCAAGAAACTCACAAGTTATCCACTATTTTCATATAATACAAAGCATGCAACATACAACATCCGCGATACCCGATAATCAGCGAATTCAGATATGCTGCATGCTGCAAGTAATATGTTTTGTGAAAGCCCTTGCGCGCTTTTGAAAGCAATTGTATAATGGGAACGTAACACAAAAAGAAATACAAAAGCGATTGGCTTCTCAAGGGGGATTTTTCTTTTGCGAGCCAATTGCAAACAACAGATGCCAAAAAAGAAAACCAGCGAAAAGAATTCCGAACAGGAACTCCAAAAGATTGCCGCCATCCGCGAGATGATATCGAACGCCGAACGGACGATTGCGTCCGCGCGCGCCATGCTCTCCCAAATTGAAGGCGGCTCGCCGAAAAAATCCGCCGACCGGCGGACGAAAATCGTCTCCGATGAAGAAGGTGAAATTGTCGAAGGAGTTTTTGACGGACAAGTCATGATTGGAACCGACGGAAAGCAGTATCCCGTCCCGGCCAACTACGCTTCAAAATCCAAATTGGTCGAGGGCGATATGCTCAAATTGACGATAACTCCGGACGGTTCTTTTGTTTACAAACAAATCGGCCCGGTTGAGCGCAAGCGTGTGATTGGAATTGTGAGCCAGGATGATCTGGGAAATTATGTCGTCATCGCCGAAGGGAAAGCCTATCGCGTGCTTCTCGCTTCGGTCACCTATTTCAAAGCCGAGCCCGCCGATGAGGTGACAATTGTCGTTCCCCGCGACAGCGAAACTGTCTGGGCGGCCATTGAGAATTTGGTGAAAAAAGGTTCCGCCGGTGATATATCTTCCGGGATTTTTGGCGAGTCCGCTTCGCATACGGACGAAGAGCAAAAAGTCAAAACCAATGAAGATCGTATGGGGCGCGACGGAAGGCTGGATATTGATCTCGCTGACGAATGGACGCCGGAAACGGGAAAATTGGAAGGTGAATTGGGCAAATCGGCCGCATAAAGCAAAAATACCAAAACAAATATGCAAAACAATTCCTGCGTTGCAACACTTTGCAAAAAATATCCCGTGATTCCCCAGTTCACGAAGTTTGTGATGATTGGTTTCATGAATTTTTTTATTGATATTGCGGTTTTGAATTTTGAGATGTTTGTGAGCGGGAGAAGCACCGGGGCGTATTATACCGCCTTCAAAGCTGTGTCTTTTCTTTTCGCGGTCACTTTCAGCTACTTTTTCAACAAGCGCTGGGCTTTCCGGGACAAAAAGAAGACCGAGCAGGGCCGGCAATTCTCGCAATTTCTTTCTGTGAGCGTGATTGGAATGGTCATCAATGTGACGACTGCGAGTATTGTTGTGAATTATATATCGCCGCAGATCACTTTCATCACCCTTGCTCCAAAACTCTGGGGCAACCTCGGAGCCGTCGGCGGCGCCGCCACGGGCCTCGTCTGGAATTTCCTCGGCTACAAATTCTGGGTTTTCAAAAAATAATTTTGCAGGAATCGCAAAGACGCATCATCAAGGCGTTTTTTTGCGTCTTTCCATATTCAAACCTATACTAAAAAATCTTGTAATTTTCTTGCGTACGCAGAAAGTTTACAAGATTTTCAGAATATAAAAAAACAAACCCCGATGCTATATTGGGGCTTGTTTTTTTGGAATTATTCCTCTTTCTTCGGGCCACAAGGATGGCCGCAATGGCGACAATTGCAGGACGAATCGCAGGTGCACTTGTTC
>Ga0172370_10000181_pt1 | contig 91471 bp, 82 predicted proteins | sample LakKiv5m_FD_114538 | JGI IMG/M metagenome (GOLD analysis project Ga0172370, IMG submission 114538) | Freshwater microbial communities from Kabuno Bay, South-Kivu, Congo - kab_022012_11.5m | ecosystem: Environmental > Aquatic > Freshwater > Lake | place: Democratic Republic of the Congo...
ACGCACATCGGATTCTTCAGCGCGGGTAAAACGCTCTTCGTAGGGTATGTCGCCAAAATCGGTTGTTACCTCGCCGATGGAGGAGACGTATCCGCCAACGATGATGCCAAATTGCGCAAGAAAGTGTTTGCATACCGCTCCGGTCGCTACGCGCATGGTTGTCTCGCGGGCGGAGGCGCGCTCCAGTGCAGGGCGCAAATCTTTATAACCATATTTCACCGCGCCCGTTAAATCGGCGTGACCTGGACGAGGGGCGGTCATCGGCTCGATGGCTTTGCCTCTCCATTTGACATGGTCATCGTTTTGGACGAGCAGGGCAATCGGCGCGCCTGTAGTTTCGCCAGCCATCACACCGCCTAAAATTTGTACGATGTCCTTTTCAATTTTCATGCGTACACCTGAACCATATCCATGCTGACGACGGGCAAGTTCTTTGTTAATGACATCGGGTGTGATCGCGAGTCCGGCGGGCATGCCATCGAGGATGGCGGTGAGCGAAGGTCCGTGAGATTCTCCAGCAGTTAGAAAACGTAACATAATTGCTCCATGAAGGGGTGTTCGCAATATTGGGGCGATTGAGCAGTCCTGCAAGAAGGTAGCATAACCCGCCGCCTACTCAACCACCGAGTCGTATAAAATATTTCTTGGCGGGTTGTGACCGGTCCAAATTTCAAAGGCAAGCGCCGCTTGTTCAATTAACATGCCAAGCCCGGTTGTTGCATTCAAGTTTTGTGCGCGGGCGTCTTTCACCAATTTCGTTTCACGTGGATTGTAGACCAAATCATAAATTGCGGCATGAGGAAAAGCTAAGTTTTCCGGCCAGGGGGATTGACCGGTATTTGGGACCATGCCGACAGGGGTGGTATTGACGATCAGTTGCAAGTTAGAAGGCAGGATGGCTTTAGGGTTAAGTTCAACCGCTTTGACACCTGCAAATCGCCTGGCTAATTCCCGGGCTCCTTCGATTCGACGGGCGGCGAGGGTGACCTTCCAGCCATTATTAAGCAAAGAATAAACGACGGCTCGCGAGGAGCCGCCTGCCCCCAAAACCAATGCCGATTTTCGATTCCCGATTCCCATTTCCCATTTCTCAATAAACCTTTTCAAGTCAGTTAAAAAACCTGGAGCATCGGTATTGTCTCCAACAAGTTCGTTGTTGCGAAAATAAATCGTATTGACTGCGCCGATGGCCTGGGCGGCAGGCGTGAGTTCATCAATCAACTCGATCGCATTTTGTTTGTGCGGAACCGTGACGTTGAGTCCTGTAATTTCACCAGAGCGGACACGGGCAAGTAAGTCCTTCAATCCCTGCATGTCATCGGGATGAATGGGAAATAGAGAATAATCGCCTTGCAAGCCACATGCTTTTAATGCCGCATTATGGATGTTCGGCGAGAGGGAATGTCCAAGAGGATAGCCGATGAGGCCTAAATGAATCATCGCAAAGTTTCCAGCACTTCAAAATAATTGGGGAAAGTCTTTGAAACGCAAGCTGGATTTTCAATTGTCATGCCTGGAATGCGCAAGCCGACCAGAGAGAATGCCATTGCCATGCGATGGTCATTGTAGGTTTGGATAGAGGCTGGTTGAATATTTGAACAAGGATGGATGGTCATGCCATCTTCGTGTTCTTCGACTTGCACACCGAGGCGTTTTAACTCAGTACAGGTTGCGGAAATGCGGTCGGTCTCCTTGACACGCGCAGAGGCGATGCCGCGTATTCTCGTCGGCGATGCCGCAAAGGGCGCAATCACCGCGAGGGTTTGGGCGGTGTCGGGGATATCGCGCATATCCATGTCCACGCCAGACAGAGTTTTTGGGCCTGTGACTTCGATAAAGTTCCGCCCTTCCTTTATTTCACAGCCCATTTGATTCAGGACATACAGAAAGGCAAGATCACCTTGCACGGATTTAGACGAGATGTCCTCCACGCGCACTGTTCCACCACAGACGGCAGGAGCAGCAAAGAAGTAGGAGGCAGCGGAGGCGTCGGGCTCAATTTGGAAGGTGGAAAGTGGACTGTAAGAAGCAGGATGAATGGTAAACCTTGAGTAACCTTTGCGCTTAATTTTCACACCGAAGTCCCGCATGATAGCGAGGGTCATGTCCACGTAGGGTTTGGAGCTGAGATCGGTGGTGACTTCTATTTCGATCATAGTTTTTGCACAGGGGGCGACCATCAATAAAGCGGACGGGAATTGGCTTGAGATGTCCCCTGCTATTTTTGTTTTCCCGCCTGGCAAACCTGAGGCGATGATTTTGATGGGAGGACAAATTTCCCTCACCCCGGCCCTCTCCCGAATGGAGAGGGGGCGGATGTTTGCGCCAAGTTGTGTAAGGGAATCCACAAGGTCGCCAATGGGACGTTCGCGCATGCGCGGTTCGCCGTCCAAGATATATTCGCCTTTCCCGAGGGTGAGGAAAGCAGAGAGGAAGCGGGCGGCTGTGCCTGCGTTACCGATGAACAATTCGGCCTTGGTTGCGGGAATCCTTCCACCAAGACCTGTGACGGTCATGGTGTGATTGGTTTCATCCAATTGAACATCAAAGCCCAGGGTTTGCAGGGCTCTGGCAAAGTATATTGAGTCATCAGAAAATAACGCGTTGGTGATATGCGTCGTGCCTTGTGCAAGAGATGCGATCAACAAAGCGCGGTTGGTCAGCGATTTGGAGCCGGGAACGCGGACGGCGGCATTCAATGGATGTGAAATAGGATTGATTTGCATAACCTAATTATAGATATACTCCGTTGGTTGAGTAGGGCGAGTGCTCTTCTCGCCCGTATCGAAACCAACAATGAAAAGTAAACTTGTAATGGGCGGTTTCGATACGACACCCGCTATCGCTCGTGCCTACTCCACCGCCGAGGCTTCCTTATTGTGTGAATCCCTGATATTTCTTCTGTGCTTCATTCAAAACAGATTCGAGTTTTGAAAAATCTTTTTCAGTCAAAGCAGATTCGACTTCGGCTATTTTATTTTGCAAGTCATGCAATGCGTTCAAAACATTTTCACGATTGGATTCTAATACTCCCAACATCATGGATGAAGAGGTCCCTGCCAGGCGGCTGGTGGATTTGAAGCCGGGCCCAAGGAATGAAGCGACATCCTGTGGTGTGGCGAGCGCCAGCGCAGATGAAAGCAGGAACGGCAAATGACTTGTGGAGGCAAGGATGCGATCATGTTCAACTGCGTCAAGAACTGTGGTCTTCGCGCCCAACGCCTCGATGATTTGATTGGCAGCGGATAAGGCCCGCGGTGATGTTCTTTCCAATGGCGTCAGCAGAAACGGGGCGGCATAGTAAAGAGTCCGTTCGGCATTGGCAAGGGAGAGTTTTTCCTTGCCGCAGATGGGGTGTCCGCCGATGGGGTCGAAGCGTTCAGGTAAATGCGACATGGATTCAACGATCAGTCTTTTGGTCGAACCCAGGTCCATGACGATGCAGGGATTGGGTGTATAGGTCGGCAATTGCTCAAGCAGAGTTAAAATCGCGGGGACAGGCGCGGCTAGGATCACGAGATCCGCTTCGGGGAGAAGCTGGGCGGGATCACTCGCGGCCTGGTCAACTATGTGTTGTGACAGGGCAAGTTCGAGCGTGGCGCGCTGCGGATCACAGCCAAAAAGCGCGGCGCATTTGCCTCTCAATCCCAAGGCGAGCGAGCCGCCCATTAATCCCAATCCAACGATTGCGATCTTGGATTCTGCGAGATTAAAGTCAGGCTGCGACATCCCTCACCCTAGCCCTCTACCCTAACGGGCACTCGTCCCATTGGGAGAGGGGACTTGACAAGACGACGATCCACCGCTTCGGCCACCGCTTTGACCTGCTTCACCATCTTGGCAAATGTCTCAGGCGTAAGCGATTGTTTGCCATCAGAGATCGCGTGTGCCGGATCGTGATGTACTTCAACGATGACGCCATCCGCGCCGGCCGCGACGCCTGCCTTCGCAATGGCAGAGACATACCCTGAATCTCCTGTTGAATGACTCGGGTCGATGATGACGGGCAAATGGGTAAGTTTCTTGAGCACGGGAATGGCGTTGATATCGGTGGTATTGCGCGTGGCAGTTTCAAATGTGCGGATGCCGCGCTCGCACAGCATGACGCGGGTATTGCCGCCGCTGATGAGATATTCGCTTGCCATCAGGAATTCTTCAATGGTCGCAGACATGCCGCGCTTGAAAAGAACGGGCGTGCGTGTTTCGCCGACGGCGCGCAGCAGGTTAAAGTTTTGCATATTGCGCGCTCCAAGTTGGAAGACATCCACATATTTTTCCATCATCTTGATCTGCGAAACTGCCATCACCTCGACCACAATCGGCAAACCTGTCTTCTCGCGCGCTTCAACCATGTATTCAAGCCCCTCTTCGCCGAGACCTTGAAACGCATAAGGCGATGTGCGCGGTTTGAAGACGCCGCCGCGTAGCGCATTCGCGCCTGCCTCTTTCACCGCCTGTGCGATCTCAAGAATCTGTGAGCGGGATTCAATAGAACATGGACCAGCAATAATGGGAACTTCCGTGCCGCCAATCGTGAAGCCGTCAAGTTGAAAAACAGAATCCTGTTCATGAAATTGGCGGGACGCGAGTTTATACGGTTGTGAAATGCGTTGAACGGACAGCACGCCTGGCAGGGCTTCACAAATTTCTTTCGCAACGTAATGTCCATCACCGACCGCGCCGATGATGGTTTGCTCGACACCTTCAATGATATGCGATGATAATTTCTGTTTCTCGATCTCAGCAATTACATTTTGAATTTGCTCTTTGGGTGAACCTGGATGCATGATAATCATCATGATAGTTTATTTTCCTTTTTGTAGTTTGTTTCGCCGTTGGTTTCGATACGCCCTTCGCAAAGAACGCTCAGGGCTACTCAACCATCGAGGTATACCTACGCCCAACCCTGCTTCAATGGCAAATATTCACCTTGGACCGACGCGAGTCTGCGTCCCATGATCTGTGCGATCTGCCCAACCTGCCTGACCATCTCGGCAAATTTTTCCGGTCTGAGAGATTGCTTGCCATCCGATACGGCGCGTGCGGGGTCGGGGTGAACTTCGATGATCAGGCCGTCCGCACCCGCGGCAATGGCGGCGCGGGCAATCGCAGCGACATAATCCACGTGTCCCGTTGAATGGGATGGGTCAAGAATGACGGGTAAATGAGTCAGGTTTTTCAAAACAGGAATCGCATTGATATCGGTCGTATTCCGCGTGGCAGTTTCAAAAGTGCGAATGCCGCGTTCGCAAAGCATAACACGGTTGTTTCCCCCGGCCAGAATATATTCAGCGGACATGAGCAGTTCTTCGATGGTGGCGGAGAGTCCGCGCTTGAGTAACACACTGGTGCGAGTCTCGCCGATGGCGCGCAGCAGGTTGAAGTTTTGCATATTGCGTGCGCCCACTTGCAGCACATCCACATATTTCACCATCACATCCACCTGCACTTGTGACATAATTTCCGCCACAATTGGCAGTCCCGTTTTCTCACGCGCTTCAGCGAGATATTCGAGACCTTCTTCGCCAAGTCCCTGGAAGGAATAAGGCGAGGTGCGCGGCTTGAACACCCCTCCACGCAGAGCGGATGCGCCCGCTTCTTTCACAGCCTGGGCTGTTTCAATAATTTGGGAGCGACTCTCCACCGAACATGGTCCCGCAATAATGGCGATCTCATTTCCGCCCACATTGCATCCGCCCAATGAAATGAGCGAGTCTTCTGGGTGGAATTGACGCGATGCGAGCTTATAGGGCTGGGTAATCCGCTGGACAATGTCCACTCCCTCAAGCCCTTCAAAGCGATCGGGCAGAATGCTGTGCGTTTCGCCGATCGCGCCGATAATGGTCGCTTCGACTCCCTGCGATAAGTGGACAGCCAGTCCCATTCCTTTTATTTGCGCGATCACCGCTTCCACCTGCTGCGGCGTGGCGTTGGCCTTCATTATGATCATCATCGTGATTTCTCCAAATTCCGCTGGCTGGGTAGGGCGAGGGTCATTCCCACCCGTATCGAAACCAGCATGTTACAAAGATAATCTTGCCTATTGGCGGTTTCGATACGCCGTCGCGGCTGCTCAACCACCAGAGTTTTCAAGTTATTGCGCCGCTACAAGATCGGGGCGCAACTTCACCGCGTCTCTCAAATACACATGTGTAATTTCATTTTGCAGCGTTTCCGTATTCCAATGAACAAGCACACGAATGACCCTCCGTAAACTGCCTGGCACAGGAATTTCACGCGCGCACATCATCGGGACGAGTCCCCAGCCCATTTGACGGGCAGCCTGCGCGGGGAAAGTGGCGGCGAGGTCATCCGTCACTGTAAACAAGGCGCTGGCTACATCTTCCGGTGTCATGCCAGAATTTGCCTCCAGAATGGCTTCCAGTAATTCCCGCGTAGCTTCGAGGATCAGGTCCGGTTCATCCCCCTGGACTGTAGTGGCGCCGCGGATTCCACGAATTGACATAAGTTCTCCTATGAACCCTCTTCCCCATCCTCTTTCCGAAAATGGAAGAGGGATGCAGACAGCAGGGGAAATAAAAAAAGAGCGAGACCGTGTGGTCTCGCTCTTTTACGTGAACAGGTTTATTATCTGTTTACTTAAGCGCCACCAGCGGCAACCGAACCTCGGAAACCGTAATAAAAATAAAATGCAAACCAGCGGGTGGACTTAAGCATATTGGGCGCTATTTTATGCCCGTCATGCGGATGCGTCAAGGGGCAATTTTGAAAAAACCAATAATTCGTTAAGGTTGGCAGTATAATCGTACCATGTCCATCCTTTCAGGAAAGCATATTTTACTTGGCGTGACAGGGTCCATTGCGGCGTATAAAGCCGCAGACCTGGCTTCCCGGTTGACACAAACGGGCGCACAGGTGGATGTGATCCTGACCGCCGCAGGTGAAAAATTTATTACAGCGCTTACATTTCAATCCGTCACTGGCCGCCGGGCATATACAGATTCTGACCTGTGGGGAAATGAAGCGCATGTATTACATGTCAGTTTTGGAAAAACAGCCGACTTACTTGTGATCGCGCCGTGCACGGCGGATACGATGGCAAAACTTTCGCACGGCATGGCAGATAATCTGTTGACCGTCACGGCGCTTGCGGTGACTTGTCCGATTTTAATCGCGCCTGCAATGGACGGCGGCATGTTCGATCACCCCGCCACGCAGCAGAATCTCGCAACGCTCAAGTCGCGCGGCGTGCTGGTTGCTGGTCCTGCGGAGGGACACCTCGCTTCGGGCCTTTCGGGCAAGGGACGCATGCTAGAGTCGATCGAAGTGCTTGGTCATATCCGCATTGCGCTTGGCAGGCATGGAAAACTTGCCGGAAAAAAAGTCCTTGTCACAGCAGGCGGAACCCAGGAAGCGATCGACCCGGTGCGCGTCATTACGAATCGTTCTTCCGGGAAACAGGGATATGCCCTCGCCCAGGCGGCGCTCGATTCGGGCGCGGAGGTTTGCCTGATCACCGCGCCCGCAGCATTGACCCCGCCGGTCGGCGCGCGCGTGATCCATGTGAAAAGCGCGCAAGAGATGCTCAATGCATTGATGAATGAATCCGCTGACGCATTGATTATGGCGGCAGCCGCGGCAGATTTCCGTCCGCAGCAGGCTGCCAGGGAAAAAATGAAAAAACGGGACGGTATTCCGCAGATCAAACTCGAAGCGGCACCCGATATCCTTAAAACAGTATCAGGTCAAAAGTCGGGCGGGAAGCGTTTCAAAGTCATGGTCGGGTTTGCGGCGGAGAGTCAGGACCTGCTCGAAAATGCGTCGGAAAAGTTAAAATCCAAGGGGCTGGATTTCATCGCCGCCAACGACATCTCTGCAAATGACGCGGGTTTTGCCGTTGAAACAAATCGCATTACATTGTTATTTGCAAACGGAACAAAAGAAATTTTACCGTTGATGAACAAAACAGAAGCAGCTGAAAAAATCATCGGGCACATAGAAAAGCTGTTGGAGTAAACATGCGCGTCTTAGTCATCTCGGATATTCATGCGAATTACACCGCGCTCGAAGCCGTATTACAGGACGCCGGCGAAGTGGATGAGACCTGGTGTTTGGGCGACCTGGTTGGGTATGGACCCGACCCCAATGAAGTGGTTGAGCAGCTGCGTAAAATTAAAAATCTCACCTGCCTGCTTGGCAATCACGATGTGGCAATCATCGGCCAGATCCCGCTCGAAACATTTAATGGGGATGCGCGGCGTTCATTGATACATCACGAAAAAATATTAACCGCCAGCAACGTGGATTTCATGCGCATGCTTCCATCCAAAACAACAGTGCGCGGTGAAGCAACGATGGCGCATGGAAGTCCGCGCGACCCGTTATGGGAATACATTTTGAATTCGCTTTCAGCACGGCTCAACTTTGCGCATTTTGATACGCCCTGGTGTTTTGTTGGACATTCTCATATCCAGTGCATGTTTACCTTGAATGAAAAAAAAGACCAGGTGACCCTCGACCAAACCAAAGCAGACAAAACGATCATGCTCAGCTCGAAACTGATCCTGAACCCGGGCTCGGTCGGCCAGCCGCGCGACCGTGACCCGCGCGCCGCCTATGCCATCTATGACACTGTGGCGCGCACATGGACTCCGCGCCGCGTGGCATACAATATTGCCGAAGTACAGGAACGTATTCGCTCTGCAGGCCTGCCCGAAAAGCATGCCGCCCGCCTTGCGGAAGGATGGTAGCTTCCATTCCCCAACCCTTCCCTCGAAGGGGAAGGGAATCCCCTCTCTGCGGGAGAGGGTTAGGGTCAGGGCGGAACTATTTCTCCGGTATGTTCGTCCATTGGGTAGAGAAAACACCAAAAGTAAAAAGGAGAAGAAATCATGAAAAAGATAGTGCCGCTTAGCCTCATGGTCGTTGCCACGCTGCTGCTTGCTGCGTGTGGAGTTTTAGGCGCTGGAGAACAGCGCTATGCCGAAGCGCCGGTCAGCGAAGCATACTCAATGGAACAGCCGATGTCGGACGCGGCGCCCGCCGCCCCGAAGGCTTTCTCTGTCGATCAAGCTGCGGGGGTGAGCAATAGCGCCGGCGTGGAAGCGGCCTCCGTGGAACGGCTGGTCATCCAAAATGCGGACATATCCATTGTCGTTTCAGAAGTCGAAACCCACATGAAGAATATCCAGACCATGGCACAGCAAATGGGCGGGTTTGTGGTCTCGTCCAACCTGTATCAAAGTTACGCCAGCAATAACGTTGAAGTACCTGAAGCGCAGATCGTGATCCGCGTGCCCTCCGAAAAATTGGAGGAAGCGCTGGAACGGGTCAAGAAGGATGTGGTTGAAGTTCAAAACGAAAACCGTTCAGGGCAGGATGTGACCGCCGAATATGTGGACTTGAAATCTCGCCTGACAAACCTTGAAGCCGCCGAAAAGCAATTGAACGAGATCATGCAAACCGCCACGGCAACCGAGGACGTGGTGAACATCTTCAATCAACTCGTGTATTATCGCGAGCAGATCGAGATCGTAAAAGGCCAGATGAAATATTACGAGGAAGCGGCCGCGCTGTCCGCCATTACCATCCATATCATCGCCGAAGAGAAAGACCAGCCGATTCAGATCGGTAAATGGGAACCCACAGGCATTGCCAAGGATGCCATTCAAGACCTGATCTACTTCTATCAGGATTTCGTGGACTTCGTCATCCGCTTCGTGATCTACACCCTGCCTGTTTGGATCACCATCGGCGTCCCGTTGTACCTGATCTTCATCGGGGTCCGCGCCATTACTCGCAAACTGCGCGGCAGCAGGAAGAAAGGGGATGCGAAGGTTGAAGTTGAAGGTGAGAAAAAGTAAGTAGAAAAAAGGACGGCGGTACCGCCGTCCTTTTTTCTCGTCATTGCGAGCCGCGTTCACTGGAGCTCGCAATGACGAACGTAATAATTGTTATATAATCACCCTACATGGATTCATTAATCAACGACGCGCGCACGCTCTTCAATGTCCACCTCACGGCGCGGCAGGTGATGGCCCTCATCAATTACGAGCGTGAACTGATCGAGTGGAATCAGAAATTCAACCTGACCGCCATCCGGGATGTGGAATCGATCCGCACCAAGCACTTTCTGGATTCATATTCCTGCGTCTTGACATGGAAAGCCAATCCGCCGCTTCGTCTCGTGGACGTGGGGACTGGCGCCGGATTCCCGGGCCTGCCCTTGAAAATAATCTATCCCAATATGCACGTTACACTGGTAGAATCGGTCGGCAAGAAAGCCATGTTCTGCCAGCACATTGTCAGCAAGCTGGGACTGGAAGACGTGGAGGTCGTCCACGCCCGCGCCGAGGAAGTGGGACAAAACCCTGCGCACCGTGAAACCTATGATTATGTCGTGGCGCGGGCCGTTGCAAATCTTAATATCCTCAGTGAATACCTGCTGCCGCTCGTAAAGATCGGCGGGACCATGCTCGCCCAAAAAGGTGAAAGCGGACCCGCCGAAGCGCAGTCCGCTGAAAAAGCGATGAAGCTGTTGGGTGGAAAGCTAAAACAATTGATCCCCGTCAACCTGCCCGGCGTGGCCGACGACCGCTACCTTGTGCTGGTGGACAAGGTAGCTGCCACGCCGCCGAAATATCCGCGCAATGCTGGCATGGCGGCGAAGTCGCCATTGTAACTATTAATGTCGCTTTCTTTTTTTACGAACTTTCTTAACCACTTCAGATTCAAAATTCTTTTGAATTTCGTCGTTTTTCGAACTTTCTAATATCAATTTAGCTTCTTTCACTGCAAAACTAAATTGTGTCCCCAATAAAGTAAGGTTATCAGCAAAGGAAATAACATCGTTTGATTCGTATTGCTTTACTATGGATACGCATAGCTTGTCCATATCACTAGGGACTACAGTAACAATCAAGTTTTTCCCAATTGTGTTATTAGACTCTGGGCGGTTTGCGATTTCTCTAACTACATCAACGGCTGCATCAATTAATACTTCTTCCGGTAAATGCTGGCGAAGCAAGTTTCGAAGATTGATTTCATCTTGTGAATTCATAGCTTGCCAAAAGCCTACTCTCTGAATAAAGGTTGCTTCGGATGACGTATCATCTTTTTCAAGTTCAGACATTATCCAGAATTCATCTTTTGCTCCAGGATAATCGATTCCCAATCTAAAATCTTGAAAGTTGGTTATTATTAAATTTCCAATGAGTGGCTTTTCCCCATGAGTTAAGTACCCCGATAGCATAATACTTAATCTCTTATAAGGCGATTGCAATTTTGCTAGGAAGGGTATTTGCTTGAAATCTTGTGATGCTCTTTTTGCAAACCTTTTTACAATCTCATAAATAGTGTATTCTGGTGAAGCACATTTAAAAAATGTATCAAGTAGCCACGCTTGGGTATTAAATGATCCAACTAGGGCTAAACCAGCATATCCAACTGCAAATCTGCCGTTTCGACAAATAATACAAGTGGCTTTATTGGAGTTGTCGTTAATTACATTTCTGCCACTAGTGAGTCGACGATCTGATATTTGTATTACTTGACTGCTATTTCCAATAGATAAAATAAGGGTCATTGTTGTTCTAATTGAATAGTAGATTTAAACAATTCAGATAGTTATTAATATCAAGGGTTACTCAACCATCAACAAGATTCGCCCACAATCGTAATCTTATCTTCCCGGTTAGGAATAATGCACAAAAACTCAAACGGTTCCTCGCCAATATTGTCATAAAAATGAATTTCCCCAGCGGGGATATAGACCACATCGCCTGCTTTTACTTCATGGATTTCGTCAGCGATCCCGATCTTCGCATGTCCGCGCAAGACATATTGTTCATGTTCCACCGTGTTGGTATGACGCGGCATCCCGCCCCCGGGCAGCATGGAAAATTTCCGCAGGGCAAAATTTGGCCCTTCCTGTGACGAGATCAGGACTTGAATCCTTGTGTCTTTTCCAGCGGCTACGTTTTTGGCTTCGACATCGTTTGTATGTTTTACGGTCATGGTTACCTCGTGTTATTGGACTCAACGTCTCCTGACGTTGAAGACTAAACGCCAAAGTCTGGAGACTTTGGACACCTGAAAATAATCACAGCCCATGCTGAATCGCAATCACGGCGGCTTGCGTCCTGTCGGAGACATTTAACTTTTCCAGGATCGCGCTGACGTGGTTTCTCACCGTCCCCTCGGATAAGTGTAATCGAGCCGCGATCTCGCTGTTATTGATGCCTTTGGCGATCAATCGCAGCACGTCCAGTTCGCGCCCGGTGAGTTTATCCGTCAAAATGGATGCGGGCTGGGTTTGTTTGCTGGCAACCTGATTGAGCAATTTACCCGCGACGGCAGGGTCAACAAAGGACTTGCCTTCCATGGTCCCGCGGATGGCTTCGACGATCTTTTGGCGCGGGGTGTCCTTGAGCAGGTAGCCAGATGCGCCCGCGCGGACGGCGTCGAAAACCCATTCATCGTCATCATAGGTGGTAAGGACGAGGATTTTGATCTTGGGGAATTTTACGCGGATCTCGCGCGTGGCTTCGATGCCGTTCATGATCGGCATTTTTAAATCCATCAAAATCAAATCGGGTTGTTTTTGCGCGGCGAGTTCCACGGCTTCCGCGCCATCCTGTGCAGCGCCGACAACTTGAAAATCCTCTTCAAGGTTGAGGAGCATTTCAAGTCCATCACGGATCACGGCCTGGTCGTCGCAGAGCAGAATTTTCATAAAATTGTTTTACTCTGGTGGTTGAGCAGGGTTGAGCCGCTTTTTGGCGGAACCCGCATCGAAACCACCAATTTCAAGTTTCCATTTTATTGCTGGTTTCGATACGCCTTCGGCTACTCAACCAGCAGAATATGGTGTGAAATTATATCGTCAACACAACCTTCGTGCCTTTGCCTTTTCCGCTTTCGATCTTCAACTTGCCGCCCGCAAGCTCGGCGCGTTCACGCATCCCCACCAGACCAAAGTGATCAGTGGTTTCTTTCGGCCTTGCATCAAAGCCGATACCGTCATCTTGAATGGTGAGTGTAATATGGCCGTTGCTTTCCAAACGCACGCTGAAATTTTTGGCCTGTGAATGATTGACAATATTTTCGATGGATTCCTGCGCAATACGATAAATGGCCTGCTCCACGTCCGGGCTGAGGGAGGGCATGGGATTTTTAAGATCAAGCGTCAGATTAAGATGGAAGCGTGTCGCAGCAGATTCCGCCGCGCGTTGGACAGCGAGTCCGAGTCCCATATCCTCCAATGCCGATGAGCGCAGGGCTTTGAGTGCGCGGCGGGTTTCATCCACGCCCACACGAGTCGACTCCAAAGACTTGTCGATCAAGTCGCGGGTCTTGTTTGAGTCGATATCGAAATAGGCTTTGGCGGTTTCAAGCGAGACGGAAATTGCGGTCAGGGAATGGGCAAGCGTGTCGTGTAGTTCGCGCGCGAGACGATTGCGTTCGCGGCTGACCGTGAGCTGCTCCAGCGTGGAGGCATAATGCGTAAGGTTGGCATTTGCCTCACTCAACGACTCGCGTTGTTCACGCAAGCGCGCCACGAGCAGGCTGATGAAGACGCCCACCGCAATAAAGCTGATCGTGCGAATGATGGCGATAAAGAGAAAGACGAAAATGTTTCGATAATCTACGGCGCTGAAGTAAATGAGACCCAATTCAAGCGTGGTGGTGGCAACGCTAAAAAAGATGACCTGCGACAATTCATATTCCCATGCCACGAGCGCGAGCGCGACAAACAAGACGGGCAGTTGTCGAAGCGCCATGCCCTCCGCATTGGACAGCGGACCATTGGGAAAGCGCGGAGTGATCAAGACGTTGATAATAATGGGCGCAGTGGAAATGGCAAGCAGGAGCAGGGGATAAAAAACACGGCCCAAAATTTTTTGTATCCCATTCGAGTGGGCGAAGACAAGAAAGAGCAGCGCCACCAATCCATTCGCGGCATAGAAGAGATAGACGGGCTTAAGTGGATTTCTCAAAAGGTTCAGTGGATTGGGTCGAAGCTGTTGATTGAGAGGCGGCAATTGCTGACCCGCAGCCCCTTGTTGCAAAGGCAGGTTCTGCGCAATGGGCAGGTTTACCTGCGTGTAAAGCACAAAATCCATGCAGGCCATCGCAAACAGGAAGCTGATCCAGATCCAGGCGGCGATGCGGAGAAAGCGGATTGAGTCTTGGGAACGTGCTTGCATAGCCAAATCATATCACGGAGGTCCGGCGGAGGGATGTGTCTGCCGTCACGCTTTGGAGGAGGTACCCATGACAGGTGTCATGCCCTTTGTTGACAGATTTCACGGGTTTAAATGGCAAGTGGTGACTGGCTTCACTCTCGGTTTTTGGCGTCGAAATATAAACTTTATATCATTGCGAGGGCGATGCTTTTCCACCCGACATAGTACCCGAATGGGCAACTAATCCCCCATCGACTCGAAGCTTGTTTTGTCGAGCCGATGCCCTCCTCGCAAGGACATAAAACAAGGAGCAATAAAATGACAACAGCAACCCTGCCATCACAGCCTTCGTTCCTTAAGAAAAATCTTTTCCTCGGTGTGACGATCTCAACCGTGCTACTCATCGTCATCATGGCATTCTCGTTTGGACTGCACATGTACAACATCGAATCCATTGGCGATGCAAACTCATATTACACCGCCGCCGTTAAATCCATGCTGCAATCCTGGAGTAACTTTTTCTTCGTGGCCGCGGAACCAGGCGGTTCGGTTACGGTCGATAAACCTCCATTGGGATTATGGATCGAAACAGTCTTCGCCTACTTCCTTGGGGTGAGCGGCTTTAGCGTTTCACTACCCAATATCCTCGCGGGTGTGTTCGGAATTCCACTGCTTTACATCATGGTCAAAAAATACATGGGCGAGCTCGCGGGTCTTGTGGCCGCATTCGTCATGGCGGTCACGCCCGTCTTCGTTGCCACCAATCGCAACAATACCATGGACGGTATGCTGGTCTTCACCCTGCTGCTCGCAGCATGGGCATTTATCCAGGCAACAGAGTCAGGAAAATTACGCTGGCTTTTACTCGGCGCCTTCATCGTTGGTCTCGGCTTCAATATCAAGATGATGCAGGCCTTTCTGCCCCTGCCTGCCTTTTATGCGCTTTATTTCTTTGGCTCAAAAGAAGGCTGGCTGCGCAAAATGTTCAACCTGGGCCTTGCCACTGTTTTGCTGCTCGCCGTTTCGCTTTCATGGGCAGTCGTGGTAGACCTGACTCCCGCAGAACAGCGTCCATATATTGGCTCAAGCGGCGACAACACTGTCATGGGACTCATTACTGGTCACAATGGGACTTCGCGTTTATTCGGCGGGTTCTTTGGCCCGGGAGGCGACAATCAGAATGGAGGAACGCCTCCAACTGCGCCGCAACTCTTCGATCAGACTCAGGATGAGTCTGGTACAAATCCCAATCAGTCGACTCAACCCCAGCAGGGTGCCCGTCGAGGCGCGCCGCAGGAAGCCATTGATGCATGTGCAGCTTCGACACAAGGCGCATCCTGCTCTTTCACACTGCCGAGTCGCAGCGTGGATGGGATATGTATCACGCCGCCTGATTTGGGTGTGCTGGCTTGTGCGCCGCAGGGTATGCTCCCACAAAATGGTCAGGCTCCGAATAGGCAAGTCCCAAATGGCGGGCCAGATGGGCAAGGCCCGAATGGACAAAGTGGTGGAACACCATTTAGCCAGGAAACCGGCTCCCCCGGGATGTTCCGCTTCTTCACTCAACCTTTATCCAAGCAGATGTCCTGGCTGCTGCCCTTCGCCCTGATCAGTGTTCTGCTCGCACTCCTTGGCTCACGCATTCAACTGCCAATTCAATCAGGCGTTCACAAAGCCCTCGTCCTCTGGGGCGGGTGGTTGCTCACCTGTGTGATGTTCTTCAGCATGATCTCCGGGATCTTCCATTCATATTACGCCATCATGCTGGCTCCCGCACTCGGCGCAATGGTTGGCATTGGCTTCGCGCAGTTATGGTCATGGGGCACAGGTAATAACTGGATCGGCATCCTGCTGATCGTTGCTGCCGCAATCACACTTGCCTTTCAGGTTTTTGCATCCTATCAATATGGCGAGCAATCATGGTGGATGCTCGGAGTTGGGATGCTCTTTATGGCTGGCGCCCTCTCAATGATCTTCATGAAGCGCATGGCTTACGTCGCGATTCTCGCCTCGATGCTGATCATCCCCATATATTGGACAGTAATGACTGTGACAGTGAATTCAGATAGAAATTTACCCACCGCATACACAGGCGGCAGTCATCTTGCGACACAAGTCGGTGATGATCGCGCCCGCTCGCAGGCTGATGGTGGTTCGAATCTCAATGAAGAATTACTCGCCTACCTTTCTGCGAACACGCAGGATGTGGAATATCTCCTGGCGGTTCCGTCCTCACAACAAGGTGCGCAATTCGTCATCGCCACTGGACGCCCCGTGCTTTACATGGGCGGTTTCGGCGGACAGGATGAGGTGGTCAACGCGGAAGATCTGGCGGGGATGATTACGAATGGTGAATTGCGCTATGTATTGTACGGCGGCGATCATGGCAGGAAAGGGGATATCGTGGATCGGTTGAAGACCTCCTGCTCGGTTGTACCTGAATTTAGTCAGATCGCATCAGGGGATCGACCTGCTCCAGGCCCCAGAGCCCAGACACAGATTACAGGTCCACAACCTCAGGGAAACCAGACGATGTCTCTGTATCTGTGCAAGTAAGATAAAGTAATACAAAATAGGGCTGGGTTTTGATCCAGCCCTATTTTGTTTAACCCTGTGTGTATTCATCTTGCCCATAACCTGCATCATGGACGATCCATCCGAACCATTGACGAGCGGTATTCGATAATGAACTACCTGCTCATTTTCTCGTAAACGCTTTCGGGTATATCCGTAGTTTTATAGATGCGGATATATTCCAAATCATTAATGAAAATGGTTTTTTCAGGCACAACACCCTGGAATGCATCCAATAGCTTTTCAGATTCGGGCAGATAGTATTGTACGATTGGATATAAAACCAGATAATCAGCGTTGCGTGTTTCGTTGGCAACGGCAAGCATATCACCATTAATAAGGTATACTTTTTTCAATACAACCGTTTCTCCGGGGAAAAAGAAGGAAAATGTGCCCATGCCGTTATAAACATATGCACGAATCTCCTTCGAATTCGGTTTCTGTGCCAGGTACTCAGCTGCCTGAGCCAGTCCTTCCCCATATCCGCGAGAACCGCCTGTATTCGTAATGGGGTTCCGATACGTATAATAGTAAGGATAGTACGGAATAGTACACCCTATTTGAAATCCTACAAGCAGAATAAAAGCAAGCATATTTACATAACCTCGATCCAACTCCACCCATCGTTTTTTGACCCATACCCATAGATACCCCCAACCGATTCCTGCAATCACATCAAAACAAACGTAACTGCTGAGGATGTAATGCGGAGAATTACGCCCCTGCGCCACACCGAACATGACAATAAACAGACCACCCAGTAAAGCCAGGCAAATAAGCGTGGATTTTATTGGCAAAGACAGTCTTTCCCTATCTTTTGAGATCAGCAGGAACAAAGCAAAAATCAGCCCAAGCCATGTAAGGATGGTGGATGAGGCCGCCCAGCTTCGCAGATACTGAAAAACGCCATCCAATCCGCTGACAAGGGTAAAAGTGGATGGCTGTAATTCCTGGGTGATTTCCAAACGAGCGCCCTGAAAGGCGTAACTGAAAGCATTGCCATAAATCTCATAAATCATTTTACCTGGCGCGACCCACATCCCCGGCCATATCATCACAAAGACAAATATTGCAGCCGCCAGCCATATTACAAATGTTTTTGCCGCACTCCATATCTTGATACCCAATGACTGTTCATTTCGTCTGAACAACCCGCTAAAAAGGATCAACCCAAATAATGGCATAAGTACAATGGATGATGACTTGGTTAATTGTGCGAGGCCGAATGCCCCTCCCGAAATCAGTAGATAGATTATTCTACGGTCTTTATTGAGATATACCTGCATCCCCAGGAATGAAACCAGCACAAACATGGCCAGCATGCCTTCGTGATTGAGCAGGCGGGAATGCCCAAGAAAATATGGGCCGGTCATTGCAAGCGCAACGGCAAGGAAAGCCGCGTTTTGGTCAACCAGCAATTGCAACAGGAAATATCCCAAAAGCGCAAGCGCAATCAACAACATTGTTTGAATCAACCTGCTGTTGCGGACGAGGTCAATGGCTTCTTTTCCATGTTCACGCATGAACTCTTCAAACTTCGGCTTGCGGACATCAAAATATCCCTGCCCGAACCCGCGATATTCAGGGAAATAGGAAAGCATACCCGCTGTCACGACCCATGTGGTGGTTACGGCAGGATGGTAATCGTAAAGAGTATTCTCAAAATCACCATGCGTAAGGGCATAATAATAATTGGAGCCTGAGATCACCCACCATGGCTCGTCAATGGTGACGACCTTGTCGATACCGATGACATGCGAGGGAACGATCAGTAGGAGCAAAAAAAGGACCGTTAAAAGGAATTTCCATTTATTTTTCTTCATGTCAGTTCTCATAGATTTGCCAGCGCTTCGAAGACCTCTGGCGGGAAAGAATCCACCTGATAGATCTGGATATATTTATATCCATCCAACCAAATCTCATGCATGGGTTCCACCGTGGAGAGAATTTGGAGATAGGCTTTATATTTTTCCAATCGACCCTGGTTTGCATAATATACAACAATGTAGTCGGCGTTTTGAACAAAGTTCAACAAATCTACAGCGTGTTCACCGTCCACGTAATAAGGCCTGAAACTTGTGGAAATGCCGGGGTAAAAATAGGAGAAACAGCCGCGGCTGTAATAGACAAGCGCGGTTGATTCCTTTGCGTTTGGCAGCTCAGCGAGATATTGTGCGGCGAGTTCCAGTCCCTCGCCATAGGGGAATTGTGCGTAGTATTTATTTCCGCTAAGACTATATGAGATGGGATTGCGGTAGGTGAAATAATATGGATAGTAGGAAACCGCGCTCCATACTTGAAAGAACAATAATAAAGTTAAACCGGCATACTGCACCCGATTCTTATTGAAAGAAAAATGAGAACCAAGACCCTGGATCAAATGGAACCAACCCAACCCGGCCAGCAGGTTTAATGCAAGATAACTGGAGAGAATATAATGCGGGGAATTGCGTCCCTGGGCGATGCCAATCATGAGGATGAATGCCAGAGCGGTGGTCAACAGCAGGGTAAATAACTGTCTGTATGGGCGGACCAGCTCACGGCGGGAAGTGAACGGCAGGGCAAATCCAAACAGGATGCCGAGCCAGGTCAGCGGGGTCGTCCTCCAAAAAAGCACCTTACTCATTTCCCACATCCCAGCCAGGTTCGTATTGAGCCTGAATTGAGAAACATCCAACTGCTCAGTGACTTTGAGACGCGCGCCTTGAAACGCATAGCTGAAGGCATTGCCGTATACTTCGTAAAGCATTTTCCCGGGCGCGACCCACATGCCGGGCCAGAATACAGAGTAGGTGACAACTAAGACAAAAAACCAAAGGAATAAAATTTTTATATTGCCGGTCAATGCCTTCACTATCCCGTTTTGCTTTTCCTGAAATATTTGAATCAATAACAAAACACCAACCGGCGCAAGCATTGCAACGGCCGATGATTTTGTGAGTTGAGCCAACCCTGCGGCAATACCCGAGATTAATAAAAATATCAATTTGCGATCCTGCGAAAGATATATGACAAGAGCCAGCAGGGAGACCACCACAAATAATGAAACCATGGCTTCATGGTCCAACAGGCGCGACTGGCCGAGGAAGAACGGATCAAACGAAGCGATGAGAATTGCAAATGCAGCGGGTAGTTTTGGAATAAGTCTCTGCAATAAATAATATAAGATCATGAATAAAGCGACAATCCCCAGGACTTGAATTAACCGTGCAAGATGCAGCAGGACAAGCGGGTCCCGACCATGCTGGTACATGAAAGGATCAAGCCTGCCTTTTTCATAATCAAGATAGCCCTGACCAAAGCCGCGGTATTCAGGAAAATAAAGCAACATGGCAACGCTGATGATCCACATGGTGGTCACAGCGGGTTGATATTCATAGACAGTATTCTGAAATTCCCTTTGACCAAGCGCATAATAAAAATTTGCGCCCTGGCTCAACCAGGACGGTTCATCGAGTGTCACAAAGGAACCAAGCGCGGAAATGCGCGGCATCAACAAGGCAGCCATCAAAACAATGTAAATAATTGGGGGAATGAATTTTTTACGATCCATGATGAAAATTATACCAAAGACATGCTTCACGGCTGACCGGTCTGCAATTGATCCTTGGTGGTAAAATCCATTTAAATTTCAATGGGAAGCTATCTGTGTTGAAAGACAAGATCATAAAAAACCTTCAAAAAGAAAAAATTTTCGTGCCCGGCGTGCTCCTGATGCTGGTTGTGCTGGCATACGGATTGCTCATTCCCTGGATGGGGTTTTATTGGGACGACTGGCCCTTTGCCTGGTTCCTGAAATTTCTTGGACCCGCAGAATTTATTGAAATGTTCCGCCCATTTCGCCCATTTCTTGGACCGATTTTTCAAGCAACCACCACCCTCTTTGGGGGCGGCGCCTTCACCTGGCAAGTGATCGGATTAATAACCCGTTTCCTGCTCTCGCTCGAAATTTGGTTCGTGCTTCGATTGATATGGCCGACTCAAAAGCGGAACTTGATATGGGTGGTCTTTCTCTTTACCGTTTATCCCGGTTATCAACAGCAATGGGTCGCATTGACCCATGTGAATCAGGAACTTATTCCGCTTCTTTGGTTGATCGCATCTTTTGGCGTGACAGCCTGGGCGCTTCGGCATGGACGTTACACCAAACGCCTGACCGTGCTCGCCATCGTTCTGCAGGCAATGGGACTTTTCTCAACCGAATATTTTTTCGGTCTGGAAATTTTACGCTTCTTCTTCCTGCTTGCAATGCTTGCCGAAACGATAACAAATCGAAAAGATTTATTGCAAAAAACAGGCTTGCTATGGCTTCCATACTTTATTATGTGGATTCTCAATGCCGTGTGGACCTACACCTATCATCTATCCACGGCTTATGCCTCCTACGACGTCAGCATATTGTCAAGTTCGACGCTCTCTCCTCTTGCGCTTGGGAATGAGCTTGTTTCGACCTTCTCCCTCTCCGGCTTTACAGCGTGGCTGGAGGCCTTTAACATCTTCTCGACAATCGATGGGACGGTAACCCAATCGATTGCCCTGGTTATTCTCATAATTTCAGCCTCGGTTATTTTTATCTTGATGCAATCCTCGTTCACTGAAAAAATCGAGCCAAATATAGATCAAAACGATAATTGGGGTTTATGGGCTGTGACAATTGGTCTGGTCGCGATTTTCGCGGGCAGACTCCCGTCCTGGGCGGCAGGTCTGCCTCTGAAACTTGAATTCGATTATGACCGTTTCTTTGTCTCGATCATGCTTGGGGCGAGTCTCTTTATCGTTGGGCTGGCAACTTTAGTATTAAAGGAAGGGAAGCGGAAGATCTTCATCCTGAGTGTGCTGATCGGAATGTCCACCGCTTATCAATTTTCTGTCGCAAATACTTATCGCCGTGACTGGGCGAATCAGCAGGACTTCTTCTGGCAGCTTGCCTGGCGCATGCCGGCCTTGGAAAAAAATACGGCTTTATTAACCTATGAACTGCCACTTAAGTATGTTTCAGATTTGCAGCTCACTGCACCGTTAAATTGGATCTATGCACCAGATTTAAATGGCCGTAATCTTCCGTTTGTATTGTTTTATCTCAAAACAAGATTCAACTCAGCCTCCCTGGGAGCCGACAAGCCAATTCAACTCCAATATCGCACGGTCAATTTCAATGGCTCAACTTCGGACAGTGTGGTGATCTACAAGGAAGCAGATGGCTGCCTGCGAGTGCTCGACCCCATTTATGGAAACGCAGAGACTGTCCCAGGCGCTAATATTTATTTGATCAATGCCATTCCACTTTCCGACCCCGGCTTGATTATTACTGACGCGCCCAAACTTATTTTGGATGATACTCTTTTTGGAATTGAACCCGCTCACGACTGGTGCTATTACTATATCAAGGCCGAGTTGGCCCGCCAGCAAACTGATTGGGATGGTGTCGTAAAGCTTTACAATCAGGCGCAAAAAAATGGATTCAGCGCGTCCATGCCGGTTGAGAATTTACCTTTCATTGAAGCCTTCGCCATGACCGGCGATACAGACAGGGCAATCAAATTAACCGAGCGTACGATCAAAGGACAAAACACTTTGTGCCCGGCGCTTGGCACACTTTGGAAGCGTGTATCGCTAAAAGCAGGCACTCTGGTTGATGTGGATAATATCCTCCAGGATTTGTGTAAACCTTAATACCTCGATTGAAAAAGAAATCACCTCATTTTCAAGTTTGCCATGGATATACCAATGGGTACGATATCATAGATTCTCGCGGGAATTAGCCTGTTACCACTTTTCAAACCGGCAGCATAGTCTTTCGTTAGATTAGAACGGACATGAATCATCCTTAATCCAATGCAGAGTGTATATAATAAGATATATTTCATCAAAAAACTAATAATACAAAGTAAAGGAAATAAAAATTTATGTTTTTATTCTCTTCAAAACCAATGTAGGAAAACGGACAGGGATTGGTGGAGAATGCGTTCATCCTAGTATTGGTTGCCATCGTGGTCATCGCTACGCTGTTGATCTTGGGTCCCATTATTGGGAATGTGTTCAGCACAGTCAATGACTCATTGTCTGGTGTTGGCGGCGGCGGCGGTGACCAAGTCGCTGCCCCATCTACTGCCGCCCCTGATCCAACCTGGACAACTTGCGCAAGTGAAGGTGGTTATTGCAGTTTTAGCGGAACAGCTCCAGTGCGATATGGAGCCAACGGCATTTGGACCACCCGAACATACACAAATGGAGTCTCCTGCACGAATGGCGTTTTTGGTGACCCGGTGCCGGGTACAGTTAAATCCTGTCAAGTTTATCAATAGTGAGATAAATTAGAAAACAATGTGTGATATACATCCGAGTTTTCAAAAACTCGGATGTATGCTTTTAAACTCCAAAATCTCGAATCCCGACAGACTTGGTATAATTTGCGTCCTATGAAATACCATATCTGGACCGAAGGCTGCCAAATGAACGTGGCCGACTCTCAGCGGGTCGGTTCTTCATTGGAACATCTTGGTTACACCCTTACCGAGACCATCGAAGAAGCAGACGTTATTGTATTAAACACCTGTGTCGTGCGCCAGGCTGCGGAAGATAAAGCCATGGGACGCGTCACCTCGCTTGCGCCGCTTAAAAAGAAGAACCCCAACCTCGTCATCAACCTGATGGGCTGCATGGTCGGTGTGCGCGGCGCGGAAAAATTGCGCGAGAAACTCCCCTTCGTGGATGTTTTTTCGCCCCCCTCCGACCCCGGGCCGTTGATCTCGCACCTCACGCAGGGCGAAGTTCATTCGCTCGAAGATGCGGAAACTGCACGCCGCTTCCTGATGATGGACGATGAGTTGATCCTCCCCATTGCGGAGCAGGGCAAGCTCGTCAGCGCACATGTGCCAATCGTATATGGTTGCTCACACGCCTGCACATTCTGCATCATCCCATCCAAACGCGGCGCTGAGCGTTCGCGCCCCGTTGGCGATATTATCAGCGAAGTCCGCTCGCTGGCAAAGCAGGGCGTAAAAGAAGTCACTCTGCTGGGTCAGATCGTGGATCGTTACGGCAAGGACATTTCTGACGGCCCTAATCTCGCGGCGCTCTTGCGCATCATCCACGAAGTGGAAGGTATTGAGCGCATTCGCTTCCTGACCTCCCATCCAAATTATTTTGATGATGATCTCATCCAGGCCATCGCCGAGCTTCCGCGCGTGATGCCGCATATCGAACTCCCCATCCAGGCCGGCGATGACGAAGTACTGGTCAATATGAAGCGCGGATACACCCAGCAGAATTATCGCGACCTCGTAACAAAGATCCGCTCGCAAATTCCTGATTCTTCCATCGCGACGGACATCATCGTCGGATTCCCTGGTGAGACCGAGGGACAGTTCATGGAAACCTACCGCGTCTTATCGGACCTGAAACTGGATGTTGCCCATCTGGCACGCTACTCGCTGAGAGAGGGCACCGTCGCGGCACGCCGCATGGACGATAACATCCCTGAAGAGGAGAGACTCCGCCGCCTGCACATGCTCGATGACCTGCAGGAAGAAATCGTCGCTGAGATCAATAAAAAATACCTCGGCGAAACTGTGGACGTTTTGTTCGAAGAGAAAGTCAAAGGCCGCTGGCGTGGACGCACTCCCACCAACAAGATCATCTTCGTTGAATCTGAAGATAATTTGCGCGGCAAGGTCATCCCCGTCACCGTCACATGGACGGGACCCTGGTCGATGCAGGCGGTATTGATCAAACCTCCAGAATTAATTGCGAAATAAATATATAGGGCGGTCTTTGTGGCCGCCTTTTTTTATTTGGGGTTTATAATTTCGCCACAATCTAATGTCCATCAACGAACTCCTCACCACCTTTGCAAACAACCTGCTCCCCATTTTGCTGATCGCAACGGCAGGCTATGTCCTCGGCAAATTCCTAACCGTTGACTCGCGCACCATTGGGCGCATCGTCTTTTACGTCTTCAGCCCTTTGCTGGTCTTTAATTTGATGGTCACAAGCCAGTTGAATTTGAAGCAGGCTCTCACCACAGTTGAATACACTATTGCGGTCATCATCATCATGGGAATAATCGCCTTCATCTTCGGAAAAGTCTTGCGACTCAAACGAACCCATTTATTGGCGGTTATTCTCACGATCTCATTTGGTAACACGGGCAATTATGGGCTGCCTTTGGTCAAATTCGCTTTTGGGAATGAGGCGCTGGCAGTCGCATCCATTTATTATGTGACCAACACTATCCTTTTTAATACGGTCGGGGTAATCATTGCCTCGCTTGGACATACAGACTTGAAATCCGCCGTATGGGGTATATTCAAACTTCCCATTGTTTATGGCGTGCTACTGGCATTGTTGGTAAAAGCCACAGGTGTTCAGATCCCAATTCCACTCTCACGCACGATCGAGATCGCCGCAAGCGGAGCGGTTCCGCTCATGATCATCCTGCTCGGATTGGAATTGACGAAGATCGAATGGTCCCATAGTTTTCGCGCGTTAGGTGTGGGCGTGCTTACAAAATTGATCCTTGGCCCAATCGCGGGACTCCTGCTCGCCAGTTTATTCGGCCTGGGAGGGCACGCCCATCAGGGAAGTGTGATTGAAGCCTCCATGCCGGCCGCGGTGGCAACTACAGTCATTGCAACCGAATATAAACTGGAGCCATCGCTTGTCACCGCCATAGTTTTTCTCGGCACCATATTAAGTCCGCTGACACTCACGCCATTGATCGTGTTTTTATCGAGGTAATGAAATGGTTAAAATACATTACTACTTGATGGCAAAGAACTGGGGGGCGGGCCTGCCCCGGACTTATACACATCATGTTATGGCGCACACTCGGAGAAAAGATGGCAACCAACCCAAATGAACATTTTCGTGTGCATATCTGGGTAAAAGGACGCGTGCAAGCTGTGGGCTTTCGCGCCCATGTGGAATACAATGCCTTGCAAATCGGCGTGCTCGGCTGGGTGCGCAATCTTGGGCATGATACCGTGGAAACAATCGCTGAAGGGACGCGCATTCAAATTGATGAATTCATTGAGATGGCCAAGCAAGGTCCGAGCATCTCGCGCGTGGATGAAGCGCGCATAGAGTACGAACCTGCTACAGGTCAGCTGGATGCGTTTACCGTGAAGAGAAGTATGTAATGATGTTCAATTAAGCTCTTCACGAAACACTCAATTGAGCATTTTATATTTACACAAATCCCAAACCGCGCTCTTTCAACGAAACCCATTTCCCCTGCCCAATCACCAAATGATCGAGCACGTCTATGTCCAATAGTTTTCCCGCCTGCGCAATGGCACGCGTTACAACCACATCATCAGGGCTGGGAGTGGGGTCGCCGCTTGGATGGTTATGTACAATGATCAACGCCGAGGCATTTGTGCGGATCGCATCCCTGAACAATTCCCCCACTCTCACTTGCGAAGAATTGACCGAACCTTTATATACTTCCAAGATCTCCAACACTCGATTTCGTCTATCCAGCAGAATAACCCGCAAATGTTCCTGCTCCAAGGCAGACATTTCATATTGCACAAGCGAGGCCGCATCTGCAGGGCTGTTAATGGCAGGTCTCTCTTCAGGCGAATCAAGTGTGAGCCTTCTCCCCAATTCAATGGCGGCCTTGATCTGCGCCGCCTTGGCTTCGCCAATTCCATGCTGGTCGGTCAGTTCATTTAATGGCGCACGATGCAAACCTCCTAATCCGCCAAATTTATGTAACAAGCGCTGACCCAGCTCCACTGCATTTTCCCCATGCACGCCCACCCGCAGTAAAATGGCGATCAACTCCGCATTGGTCAACACCTGCGGACCGAGGGAGGCCAGCCTCTCCCGCGGACGGTCTGATTCATGCAAATCTGCAATCCGATAGGTGGGTTTGGAGTTGGATTCAGTCACAGTACTCTCCCTGTTGACGGTTTGACTTATTTTACATCCATTTTCCTGTACGGATATGTTTCTGTTAGAATCAATATGCTTTTTAATCAAACCATGCCCAGGCGGAGTTCTTCTTCATGCGTAAATCGGTAATCTCAGATTTGACAATCCCCGCGCTATTAATTACGGATGGTCTCATTTGCGCCTTTTTTGCTGTCTTTGCCTACAGGATTGGGCTTGACCCAAATCCAGATTGGGGACGTTCCCGTTTCATTCTGTTATTGCTTGGAATCGCCTTATTTATTATTTCCATCTTTATATTTTCAATAAAATCAAACAATAATACCTTCACTAAATCGGACAAATTAAAAACGCTGTTTTTGCTCGCTCATATTTGGGCGGTTATTTTTGTGATCTACGCCTGGTTCATCACCTTTGGGAACTTCACAACCTGGAATAATACCACTCACTATTACACCCAGCTTGCAGACGCATTCGGCAGGGGTCAACTCCATGTTGACGTGGAACCAGGCAAAGCCCTGCTGGAGGCGGAAAACCCCTACAGCCCCACATCAAGGCCTCCATTTGACGATGAGGTTTGGGATATGTCCCTGTACAAAGGAAAGTTATATTTGTATTGGGGTCCCGTACCGGCTTTGTTGATTACACCCATTCAACTCTTTAGCGGCAAACCGGTGAATGATATTTACCTGGTCTATTTCTTTTTGGCGGGCTTGCTGGTCTTTAATTCCCTCATTATCTTTAAATTATGGCGCAGATACTTTGAAAACATACCTGCATGGAATGTGTTTATCTGCATTGTATTAACTGGCTTGATCCTGCCAGTGCTCTGGTCCCTCAATGTTCCCAATGTCTATGAAGCAGCCATTGGAGCAGGTCAATTCTTTTTGATCGGCGGAATCTATTTTTCTTTTTCTGCCTTTGCAGGGGATACATCCATCAATAAATGGAATCTATTTCTGGCAGGAGTATTTTGGGCGTGTGCCGTGGGATCCAGGGCAATCACTGTATTGTCTGTCATCTTCCTGACGGTATTAACGGCTTTCTGGATCGTAAAAAACCTCGCCAAGCCAATAAACTGGAAGAAAGGCCTTCGAGATATCACCTCCCTGTTCATCCCGCTGGTGTTCGGTGCGATTGCCATCGGCTGGTATAACTGGGCGCGCTTTGACTCTCCGCTTGAATTCGGCCTGCGTTATCAGATCACCATCTTTAATTTAAACCAACAAATGAATTTGACATTCCAGCCTGATTATTTCCTTCTGAATCTTTATGCCTATCTCTTTCAGCCATTTACTTTTATTTCAAGATTCCCTTTTATTCAACCGATCACGATCAACAGCCTGTTTGAGACGCTTAAACTTGCCGCACCAAAAATTTACGCGGGCGGAAGAGTGAGCGGGATCTTATTCTACGCGCCATTCCTGATTTTAGCTTTGCGTCCTTTGTTTCCAAAACAAAGGATTTCATCAAGTAACAATCGACCATATCGTTTTATCATTTACCTGCTGGGCGGATCTTTTATTATCGGCTTCACCAGCATCCTGTTCTATTTTTTCGGACAAACGCGTTTTCTCGTTGATGTCATTTCCCCAATTACACTTCTCGCAATTATTGGGTATTGGGAAATCATCCAGATAAGACTCAGCTCGACATCCAAACGAACAAAATATTTTGCGGTTCTGGCAAATTTATTAATCGTTGTCACTATGATTGCAGGTTTTCTGCTTGCCTTTTCCAGCGAAACAAGCCGCATGGAAAAATTAAACCCCGCACTGATGGAAAAGATAAATTCATTTTTTACCGTTCAATGGTAGGACAAAAAAGGCAGGCGGAGAAAATCCCTTGCCTGCCTTTATATATTTCGGTGAATGAGTATTACGGCTTTCCGCCTGGCAGGCCCGGCCCGCCACCAGGCAAACCCGGTCTGCCGCTGCCGGCGCTGGGGCTGGGATGTGATCCCAAAGAGACTTCAAGATGCAAACGACGTGCGCTGGCAAATCGAAGAACTGCATCCTGGCACCAAACAATTGACTAAAACCGAAAAATGTCCGTGCCATAAGGACGTTCCCAACGCCATCACAAAGCTATTGCGATCATGCCTGGCTTTTCTTGAAAGTCAAGGCAAGGGCGCGCGGCAAAATACTTTATCAAACCAATGACGATATATTGAGTGATGCCCTATAGATTGAACCGGCTTCACCTCGAATGCAAGCTTTATTTCCTGCATAAGCGAAAGTCAAGCTGATATTACAAGCCCAGGTCTGCGTCAGTTTTATCTGCATCGGGGAAGAACAACGGCTGACCGAATTTATCCACGCCAAAATTACGGATGACTTCCTGGGTGGCAGGATCAATCATGAAACTGGCAAACGCGATGGCGCCATCGTAATTGGACTTGGGCCATTTATCGGGATTGACCGTGATGACGTGATACACGTTGAGCAAGGCAGGGTCGCCCTCCACCAGGATATCGAGACTCAATTTATCTTTGTTTGCAAGATATGTGGCGCGATCGGTCAACGTGTAAGCTGTCTTTTCAGATGCAATCGTCAACGTGGCGCCCATACCCTGCCCGGATTCGACATACCATGCAGCGCCTTTCGGGTCGTTCCCGGTCTTACCCCATAGACTGATTTCCATTTTATTGGTACCCGAGTCATCACCGCGCGAGATAAACGTTCCACCTGCAGTAAAAATTTTCTGGAATGCTTCAACAGCAGTGGCGGAACCTTTGATACCCGCGGAGTCCTCTGCAGGGCCGACGATCACAAAGTCATTATGCATGACAAGGAAACGGTCCATGCCCCAACCTGCCTCCATCAATGCAACCTCGGAGGAGGGCGCATGGACGAGCAGGACATCGGCGTTGCCTTCCTCCGCCATCTTGAGCGCGGCACCCGTCCCCACCGCCACGGTCTGGACCGTGTAACCTGTTTGCCCTTCGAAGAGCGGAACCAGCACATCGAGCAGACCTGAATCCTGTGTGGAAGTGGTGGTGGCAAGAATAATATTCGGGTTCGCCGGTGCCGCGACTTCTGTCGCGGGGACTTCTGTCGCCGGTGCTTCGGTGGCGAAAACTGCCTCAGTCACAGGAGCAGCTATCGGCGTGGCTGAGGCGCCGCAGGCTGTCAACGTAATGGAGAGGATGAGCAGGAGAGTTAATAGAATATTACGTGAAGTGTGTTTCATAAACCTGTCCTTGATATAAGATTTTTTGAGCTCAATGCCTTTTGCAGCGTTAAGCGTATGCCCTGCAATATTTCTTATCCCATTATTACAATTTTCAATTAAGTATTTCCTTAGTTGAAAATTGAAAATAAAAAAGACCAATCCCCTTAAGGATCATAAAACGACCCGCTCGCCACTATGTTGGGTATTGTAGCCAGACAATGAAATAAGCGAACTGCGAAAATCCGTGGTTTGGATGTAATCAAGCAATGGATTGAGGTTCTTCTCCTGCTCGCGCGGCAGGATGAGGTCGTAGCGTTCTTCAAATAACGGGATAAAGTCAAGTTCGTGCTGATGCGCGGCGGCTTGTAGGCCAATACTTACATCGGCCTTACCCTGCAAAATTAACGCGGCGGCTTCGCTGTGAGTCTTGACCGTGCTGTCATATCCACGGATATGCGACGAATCGATGCTCTGTTTCTTGAGTTCAGCATCAAACCACAACCGCGTACCGGAACCTGCATTGCGGTAGATGAATTTCACATTCGCACGCGCAATATCTGAAACTTTTTTGATACTTTTGGGGTTGCCGGCTGCGAGGATGAGTCCCTGTGTGCGATGGGCAAGTGTGACCAGTTCCACGTCGCGATCCGGGAAGATATGCCGTACCGTGGGTGTGTTGTATTCACCTGATTCATCCAAAATATGCGCGCCCGAGACCTGGCATAAACCCTGCCGCAAATTGACCAATCCATCCAATGAGCCGACGGGCAGGCTCAACAGGGTGACATGCCTGTTGAGATGTTCGGCAATTTCTTCAAGCGCCAGGTCGTGGCTGCCCGAAAAGATGACCACAGGTTTTTTGCTTTTCGGCAGAACGATCTCCTGCAAAAGCAAAGCGCCGCTTTTTGCACGATAGAACTTCTCGGTTACCTTGCCGGTCCTGCGCACCTCACTAACTTCGATGAGGTGGGCAGATTCGAGCGTCAAAATATGATGACGTATCCACGCGGGAGACTGCTTCAAGGTCCGTGCGAGCTGCGTGAGTGTGGCGGGTGAATCCATCAAGAGGCGCAGGATATCCATGCGGCGTGAGTCCGCCAGCAGTTTGATCTGGTCAAAAGTATGGATGGGTTCGACTTGTTTCATATCTATTAAGGAAAAACTTAATTGCTAGTTTAAGTGGAAATCAAGCGGCTGTCAAGCAGAATATTTGTTTGACAGCCCTCCCTGCCGTGTGATATAAAACAAGGGTAATTTCATTACTGTACTCATCCAGAGAGGCAGAGGGAACGGCCCTGCGAAGCCTCGGCAACCGCTAAAGACGGTGCCAACTCCGTCAGACTAAAGTCTGGAAGATGAGAGTTGACTTGTGCTTGAATGTCGCCTCTCTTGAGAGGCGTTTTTATTATGTCATTGCGAGCGGAGACCTTATTATGGAAATCGGTGAAACAATTTACGTAACCACGCGTGAGGAATTTCGCGAGTGGCTGGAGAAGAATCACAAGACTTGTAAAGAGATCTGGTTGATTCAATATAAGAAATTCACTCAAAAACCATCCATCCCATATGTGGACGCGGTGGAGGAAGCCATTTGCTTCGGCTGGATCGACGGCTTCGAAAAAGGCATGGACGATCAACGCTACGCCAAACGTTTCACGCCGCGCAGACAGAAATCTCATTGGACGGACACGAATATCGAGCGCGCGCGTAAGATGATCGAGGAAGGCAGGATGACCGAGGCGGGCCGGGCAATGCTGCCGAAAGGTGTGAAGTAAGACCTCTGAACTCTTGCAAAATACTCTGGGGGTGAAGAACTTGCAGATCTGAGGTAACTATTTACCGTAATGGTATCGTGCCTGGAGAAAGTCAATGCGATTATCACGCACGAGATAGAGGATACGATGTTCCTGCGTCAGCCGTCTTGACCAACAGCCAGGCGCAAGATATTTGAGCGGTTCAGGTTTGCCAATGCCTTCAAACGGATCGCGCAGGATGGCATCGATCAAATCAAAGACGCGCAAGGTTAATTTGCGATCATTCTCCACCCAGTATCGCAAGTCTTCGACGAATTCAGGTTGAAAGACAGCCTCACGCTTCTTCGGTTTCAAGCCCCACCTCGCGGCGCAAATCGTCCATGCTTTGTGGTTTGCCTTGATTCTTCAAAGCGCGCCCCAAAGCGGATAGAATCCGCTCGGCGTTTTCAGGTGAACGCATAAGGTATGCGGATTCAGTCAGGCTGGCGAGTTCGTCGGCTGAGATCATGGCAACGTCTTCGGACCCGCGCCGCTGAATGATCACAATCTCGCGGTCTTTGGTGACGCGATCAAGCAAAGTGGCAAGTTGCTCGCGGGCGCTGGTATAGGTAAATTCGATGGTCATCGTGTATACTCCATTCTGTACAGGAATACTGTACAATGGAAATGGCGAAATGTCAAGAAAGAAACAGTCCCATGAAGCGGACTTCCACGAACTAAGGCAAGACTTAAAGCCCACGCCGACCAAATGAAGGAAAATACCATGACATACTGGCGACTCCACTACCACCTCATCTGGGCAACACATGACCGTGAGCCAAGCCTCACGCCAGAGCGTGAGAAAATGTTTTATGGTGTGCTTTACAACAAAGGCAAGGAACTCGGATTGATAATCCACGCGACAGGGAATGTTGAAGACCATGCTCATGTTGTTGCCTCCATTCCGCCAAAACTCGCTGTAGCGGACTGTATCCGTCATCTCAAAGGCGCGAGCGCATACGCCATCAATCACATGGACGGAAGCAACGGCAAATTCAAATGGCAAGGCGGTTATGGCGCGTTGAGTGTCGGTGAGCGTTCATTGGAAACGGTCATGGAATATGCCGCGAGACAGAAGGAACATCATCGCGAGAACAAACTTATCGCAGTGTATGAGAGAATTGATGAGGAAGAATGAGATGGGCGTGGTTTTGATAAGTGTTGTGACGACTTGTGCAACGTGAACGAGCGGGGCTGAAGCCGCCTGCTCATTCCATGGAAGCCCTTCGGGCTGGCGCAATCGAGTCCGCTTCAGCGGACTTCCACGCCATGAGGCAGGGATTTATCCCGCACCGAACCCCGCCCCACGCAACCGCCTCGCGCTGGAAGATATACAAAGATTGAAAGTTGGAGATTTTTATGACAGCAAGATGGGCGCTAATAGGACAAGAAGGTGAAGAATTTACTGAATTTGCGGCGGACTTACTTAAAAAACGAAGTCCGTATGAAGTATCACGCCGTAGCGGCAAAATTTATTTTCGCACAAGTTTTGAAGATAAGGTTAACGAAAAGCAAATACACATTTCTCCACAAATTACAAAAAAGAATTATAAAGAAAAGAGCAATTATCGCCTACTAAATCATACACATCCGCTTTACAGAGGATATCTGAATCAACTTGGAATTACTGACGAGCAATTTACCAAGATCGATGAAAACATTGATAAGTCCGAAGGATTTCACACATTCCAATGGTTCTCTAAATATCTTTTAATCGCTTCCGACAAACAAGCTGAAGATATTTTGCACAACAAGTTTGCGCCAAGATTCTTCGATTTGCATCCTAACGGAAAAATTTTCATTTCATCCATTGACGGAAATTTGAACCAACGCCTTGCAGCATTAAGAGTGTTGGGCGCTATGGACCGAATAGGAGGTCGAAATATTAATTCCAGGAATAGTTTTGTAAATTTCCTTGCACTAGAAGGCACGCAGCCTGGAGGCGTTGTTAAACCATCAAAATATTTAGCTATCCCGCTCACATTATCTCTTCCTAAACCTATAGGTTTTTTTGCATCAAGAATAGTGGATTCTATATTGTTTTTATTCGACAATCCCTTGAAAGATATAAGGGGAGTATTTCCTAGAAGCGGAATTGAATTCTACCAATCTGAAGCATCCTTACTTTTACATGAGGATAAATCTATTATCGATGACCAAGGCGTATTTAAGCTGAACATCGATACCCTTGATACATTTTCATTGCTGAAAAAGGAGTTTTCACCAGAAAGTTGGTGGAACTTTATAAAACAATATAGTGCTCGTTTAAACGAATTTTTTGTTTACATAACTGACCCATCCAACTTTGTAAAAGAAAATGGGGAATGGGCAAATATTACACATTATTTTGCGTATCTTAGTTTCGAACGTCTATGCGACGAAACAGTATTGTTGATCACAGAAGAGAATCAATATTTACGAAAGATGGCTTTCTTTAGAATCTTAGATCAATTGGCATTTCTTGGAAAAGATAATGATAGAGAGCAAGCAAGAGCATTTGGTGAATTTATACTACCTACAGGCGAATCTGACCCTATTAAGCAGGGATTGTCAAAATACAAAGGGGAATTAGCCAAATACTTAATGAATGAATTAAGTGCAATTCGAGAAAATCTTCAAAAGAAAATTATTGACTCGGTGGTACTTGATAAAATGAAGGACACGAAAAACAATGAAATCATTCTCTTAAGTGGCAAGAGAATATCATATAAAGATTACGCTCGAAAAATTATTAGGGATTTACGAAATACAGCGCATGGATATTCTCCAGGCGAATACCTTGTCACTAATAAAGGCAACTTGCCTGACAACATATCCTTATTAGCTGTTTTAGCTTTACTAGCTTTTATTGCCGAGCCCAAAAATTTTCTCAGATCAACATGGAATGGATAAATAGGTAAAAACATGACAAATCGCAAATACACCAACCGCCGTTACCTCGACGCCCTCGAAAAGAAAGTGCTCGTCTTCGACGGCGCGATGGGAACGAGTCTGCAAGTCCAAAACCTGACTGCGGAACATTTCGGCGGCGAGGGATACAACGGATGTAATGATTACCTCGTCATCTCGTATCCCGAAGCTGTGGAGAAAGTCCACCGCTCGTTCCTCGAAGTCGGCGTGGATGTGCTCGAAACGGACACCTTCCGTTCCAACCGCATCACCATGAAAGAATACGGTTTGCAAGACCGAGTCATCGAGATCAACGAAACCGCGGCACGCCTGGCAAGACGACTCGCAGATGAATATTCGCACACTCCCTCACCCCTACCCCCTCTCCCAGTGGGAGAGGGGGACTTGCTCCCTTCTCCCCTCGGGAGAAGGGCTGGGGATGAGGGGCAGCCTCGTTTCGTCGCAGGCTCCATCGGACCCTCAGGCAAACTTCCCTCCGCCAATGACCCCGACCTGTCCAATGTCACATTCGACGAACTCGCCGATGCCTTCCGCGAGCAAGCCGTCGGTCTGATCCGCGGCGGGGTTGACTTGCTGCTCATCGAAACCTCGCAAGACATCCTCGAAGTCAAAGCCGCCATCACAGGTTTGCACAAAGCCTTCGATGAGACTCGAATCTATTTGCCGATCCAGGCCCAGGTCACGCTGGACACGACAGGCCGCATGCTGCTCGGCACCGACATCAACGCTGCGCTCGCCATCCTCGAAGGCATGGGCATCGACGTCATCGGCCTCAACTGTTCCACCGGACCCGAGCACATGCGCGAGCCGATCCGCATCCTCGGCGAAAATTCCACGCTGCCCGTTTCGTGCATCCCCAACGCGGGACTGCCGCTCAATGTGGATGGTCAGGCCGTCTATCCGCTCGAGCCTGAACCATTCGCGAATGACATGTACGAGTTTGTGACCAAATACAACATTTCAGTAGTGGGCGGATGTTGTGGAACGACTCCCGAACACCTGCGACTCTTGGTGGAAAAATTAGGCAACACGCAACACGGATCACGCCCGCTTCGCTCCACGCCTCAGCTTGCTTCCGCCATGTCGGCCATTTCCATGCGACAGGATCCTCCGCCAACCCTGCTCGGCGAGAGGTGTAACGCGCAAGGCTCACGTAAATTCAAGCGGTTGCTGCTCGAAGAAGATTACGATGGCATTTTGGAGATCGCGCGCGAACAGGTCACATTCGGCGCGCACGCCATTGACATTTGCTGTGCAGTCACTGAACGCCCTGACGAAGTGGAACTCATGCGCAAGGTGGTCAAGAAACTCGAAATGGGCGTGGATGTTCCGCTCGTAATTGACACGACTGAACTTGATGTGCTTGAAGTCGCGCTCAAGACCGCGCCTGGGCGTTGTTTGATCAACTCGACGAATCTCGAATCGGGCCGCGCCAAGGCTGATAAAATATTCAAACTTGCAAAAGAACATAATGCCGCCGTCATTGTTCTGACGATTGATGAAAACGGCATGGCGAAGACCCGCGAGAAAAAACTCGAGGTCGCAAGACGCATCTACGACATCGCAGTCAATGATCACGGACTCAAACCCGAAGATCTGGTCTACGACGCGCTGACATTTACACTGGCAACTGGCGACGAAGAATTTGTTAATTCTGCAATCGAAACCATCGAAGGCATTCGTCTTATAAAAGAAAACCTGCCTGGAGTGATGGCCTCACTTGGCGTAAGCAACTTATCATTTGGCCTTGCGCAACATGCGCGACCCGTGCTCAATTCGATCATGCTCTATCACTGCGTCAAGGCCGGCATGGACATGGCCATCATCAACCCGTCGCATGTCACCCCGTATGCAGACATTAACACCGAAGAAAAAGAAATGGCGGAAGACCTGCTCTTCAACCGCCGCGCCGATGCCTTGCAGCGTTATATCGAATACTACGATAATGTCACCCCGCAATCGGCTGAAGACGCCGCAATTGACCCGACCAAAGACATGACGCCCGAACAAAGACTGAATTGGTGCATTGTTCATCGTCACAAGGAAGGCGTCGAAGCGGATATTGACACGATCATCAATCGCGGCGATTTCCCGACGAAACATGAAGCCGCCGTCTACACCCTCAATAACACCCTGCTCCCCGCCATGAAAGAAGTCGGCGACAAATTTGGCGCGGGCGAATTGATTCTGCCTTTCGTGTTACAGTCCGCTGAAGTTATGAAGAAGACCGTCAACCACCTTGAGAATTATCTTGAGAAAGTTGAAGGTGTCACCAAAGGCACAGTTGTGATCGCCACCGTCTATGGCGATGTGCATGACATCGGCAAGAATCTCGTCAAGACCATTCTCGCCAACAACGGCTACACCGTGATCGACCTCGGCAAGCAAGTGCCGGCAGAGACGATCATCACCAAAGCCGTTGAAGCCAATGCCACCGCGATTGGCTTATCTGCATTATTGGTTTCCACTTCCAAGCAAATGCCGCTCATCATCAACGAACTCCATCGCCGCGGACATAAAATCCCCGTGCTGGTTGGCGGCGCGGCCATCAACCGCCGCTTCGGACGCCGTATCTTATTCGCCGAAGATGGAAAATCTTACGACCCTGGCGTCTTCTATTGTAAAGACGCCTTCGAAGGCCTTGAGACAATGGATCAACTGATCGATCCAAATCGTAAACCTGCCCTGCTCGAACAAATGCACAAAGACGCCGATATGGAAATGGGTCGCGCCTCGCAGACCCCCGAACATCGCAAGACAGAAGGTACGCGTTCGAATATCGTCCCTGCGCCGATCCCATTGCTGCAAAAACTGGGTCAACGCGTCGTCAAGGATATGCCACTTGAAATGGTGCTCAAGCACCTCAATATCAATGAACTGTATCGCCTTTCATGGGGTGCAAAAAATACTCATGGTATAGAATGGGAGAAGATGAAAAAAGAATTCGACGCCCGCCTGCAAAAGATGACCAAAGAAGCGCTCAAAGACGGTTGGCTCAAACCCCAGGCTGTATACGGCTATTTTGCCTGTCAAGCAGATGGCGATGACCTTATCATCTATTCCCCTCTCCCTGAGGGAGAGGGGGCAGGGGTGAGGGAAGAGATCGCGCGTTTCAATTTTCCACGCCAGCCTTATGATGACCATCTCGCGCTTTCAGATTACTACGCCTCCGTTGAATCAGGTCAAATGGACGTGGTTGCTTTTCAAGTTGTAACAGTTGGACTCGAAGCCACTGAGCGTTTTGAAAAAATGCAGGCCGCCAACGATTACACCGAAGCCTACTTCGCCCACGGACTCGCAGTGCAAACTGCGGAGGCCACAGCCAATTACCTGCATGAGCATATCCGCCGTGAATTAGGTCTCGCGGAAGAACAGGGCAAACGTTACTCGTGGGGTTATCCCGCCATCCCTGACCTGGAAGATCACTTCAAAGTGTTCAAATTATTACCTGCCGTGGAAACAGAACTTGGGATGAGTCTCTCCACTTCGGGGCAACTCATCCCCGAGCAATCCACTGCTGCGATCATTGTGCATCACAAGGATGCGAAATATTACTCGATAGGCGAATCGCGGGTTGAGCAGTTGATGAAGTAGCGTGAATCGTACGAAAATACAGGTAAATACACGGATTCCGCTTGGATGTTTTCCTGTATGCATTATTTCAAATTGCGTTAAACTTATCACCGATAACCTCGTCTGGATCAGATAAATGAAACATACCCTGCAAACCGCACTCAAAACATGGGTTGGCCTCACACTGCTGGCCATCGCCAGTCTTATAGCCATCTATCTCCGAAACGGCACAGAGGGCCTCAATCTTTTCATCCAGCAATGGCCTTTATCCAATCTGGTAATTACCCTGGCTACGACAACCCTGACCTGGTTGCTGCTGGGCGCACTACTTTATCTGCTTGTCGATCGAAAAATAAATGCGGGTAATGCCTTCATGGTTGCGGGTTTTTTTCTTGTCATGTTCATTTATCTCAATATCCTGCGCGAAAGATTCCGCTATGGAGATTACGCCTACTATATCGAAGCGGCAACTGCCTTACTAAACAAACAAACATTACCAGATACCTATTTATATCTACCTCTCTGGGCAACCCTGTTGCAATTTATCGTCCCGCTTGGTGACCAGGGCATTTTAGCAATCCTGTGGAGCGTCAACATGTTCGCGCTTGGAGCGTTCTATCTGTTGCTGATCCGTGTTCTTGAAAAATATGAGTTTTCAAATTATTTTGCAGTGAGCGTTGCGGTCCCGTTTATCTTGATCAACGCCCCGATCCAGCGGACCCTGGGATTCGTGCAAGTCAATCTCCTGGTGATGGATTTAATATTCCTCAGCATTCTGGCATATCCAAAAAATACGTTTGTCTCCGCCTTGACTCTGGCTCTCGCCGTCCACTTGAAAACATCCCCCGCTGTGCTGGTGCTGGCTTTTCTACTTGAATTTAACTGGCGCTGGCTTGTATGGTTCGCCGTAAGCTTTCTCATCATTGCCGCCATTCCAGTTGCAATCAACGGCATCTCGCCGTATTATGATTATTTGAATAATATCGCCATCCTGACCCAAATCCCGGATACGAACTTCCACGATACCTCCTTCGATTCATTCCTGCGTTTCCTCAATCCATTCTTCGGCATAAATATTTTATGGACGCGCATCATGATTTACATTGCCAAAGCCGCACTTTTATGTACAACGATATTTGTAATGATAAAAAATATTCGTAACCGGTCGTTTACAAATGGCAGGGACAATATGTTAAACGCCATCCCGCCGTTGTTTGTCGTCATGACTTTGGCTTCACCCATCGTTTGGGATCACCACGGCATTTTTGTCACCTTATCATTTTTACTGATGTTAAAGCTCATCAATACACCCAATTTATGGATGTGGTTTGGCTTTGCATATTTCCTTGAATTTGTCATGCCTTCGTTTGATTTCTTCCCCTGGTCTTATGGCCGCCTGGTTGCCCCAATGATCGTGCTGGCATTGATGTGGTTGGTCGCCAAAAAAGATCGACCCTCGTCTTTCTTCACAAATGCCAATCAGTGGCTTGCAAAACTGGCAAGTTGAACAAGTCATCCCAAAATGAAGAAAAATTACTCCATTCTCATCATCTTTGCGCTAAGCCTGTTCCTTGGCTTTTTTACCTTCGATCAGTATGGCGAAAGCTGGGATGATAAGTCGCTTCAAAAATATGCCGTTAAATCAATCAACGCATATGCAACCTGGCCTCAGCAAGGCATCGTTTCCCTTGCACAGGATGATCTTGGAAACTACGGTCCATTCTATGTAATGCTGGTGGAGCGCGTCACGCAATTTTTCAGCACATTTCTTCCGTATGGCTTTCCCGATCTTCGCCACTTGTTTTATTTTATGACTTATATCGCTAGCGTTGTGGCTTTCTACATGCTCGCCAAACGCTGGCTGAGTGAAATCCCCGCCATCGGCGCAACCCTGCTTTTTATGACGCAGCCGCTTTTGTGGGGACATGCCTTCATCAATCCAAAGGATACGCCCTTTCTTGCATTTTTCATGCTCAGTCTGGTCTTTGGATTCAAGATGATAGATTCCATTAAACCTGTTTCGTTTGACCCTTTGACTTCATCCGCCAGGCGAACTCTGGCGCTTCTGACCGCCCTGTGGCTTGTTTCTGTTTTCTCGCTCTTCACCTTCACGGACGCATTTTACTCGCTCGTCACGGGCCTGGTTCAGGCGGCGCAGGCTGGTGAGACAAATATCCTGTCGTTGATCGCATCCAATATTCATAAAGTCCCTGCGGAAGTTTATATTCAAAGATATTTCATTTTCTTCCTGCGCGGACGCGCAATCTATTTCATACTGTCCACCTGCCTGCTTCTTTTCGCATATCACCGCCTGAGGCTTTCGCGCGAAATCTTAAAACTCCTGATTGCAGTTCTTCCATCAGCCATTCTGCTTGGATTTACGACCTCCACGCGGATTTTAGGTCCATTTGCAGGTCTGATCATTGTCTATTTTGCCCTGCGCGCCAAAGGCAGGCAAGCCATCCCTGCTTTAGGGATGTATGCAGTGATTGCGATGATGGCAATGTACCTCACCTGGCCTTATCTGTGGATGGATCCGATTGGGCGTTTCTTTGAAAGCCTGGACACGATGTCTTTATATCCCTGGCTTGGATTGGTGCTATTCAACGGGGTTAAATATCAATCCACCAATTTGCCGCATTCCTATTTGCCTGTTCTATTCGCCATCCAGTTGACTGAGCCTGTCTGGGCGTTGTCCATTGTCGGATGGATTGTGGCAATTGTCGGCGGGGAAAAGAGGCGTGGACTGGTCGAGTTGGCGCTCCTGTGGTTTGTCATCCCGCTTATTGGATTCGTCGTCATGCGCACGGTTTTGTATGACAACTTCAGGCAGGTATTATTTATCCTGCCGCCCATTTTCTTGATGGCCGGGGTTGCGTTCGAGAAGATAAAAAATGCAAAATGGCAGGTTGCGTTGATAACCTTGTGTTTGATCCCTGGCGTGATGGGAATTGTATCTTTACATCCATACGAATATATTTATTACAATCGTTTCGTCGGCGGTGTGGATGGCGCACAGGGACGTTTTGATCTCGATTACTGGGTCATTTCGTATCGCGAGGCGGCGGAATATATAAATTCAGTTGCTCCGCCAAATGCGGCCATTTGGGTTGAAGGGCCTTCGCATTTGTTTGCATTGTTTGCACGGGAAGATTTAAAAATATATTCATCCTATGAAGTGGAAAGAGCCGAACGATATGATTATGTAGTTGCAACCACGCGTTACGATTTTGACAAAACATCCTATCCGCAGGCAGAAATCGTCCATAAGATTATGCGCAGCAAGGCTTTACTGGCCGTGATAAAAAAACCTTGAAAGAGAAAATATGAATCTGATTGAAACCATTTCCAAAAAAACCCTGCTTGCCGACGGCGCAATGGGCACCATGCTTCATGCGCGCGGCATTGGCTTTGACAAATGCTTCGATGAATTAAACCTGACCAACCCCGTGACCGTGGTTGAAATCCATCGTGAGTATATTGAAGCAGGCGCAGAGTTGATCATCACAAATACATTTAGCGCGAACCGCTTTAAGTTAAGAAAACATGGTTTGCAGGATAATGTAGCTGAGATCAATCGTGCGGGTGTGGAACTTGTAAAGCGCGTGGTGGCGGCGGCATACAAGGATGTGTTGATCGCCGGGGATGTCGGTCCGCTGGGAGTGAGGATCGCTCCGTATGGCAGGGTCAAGCCGGAGGAGGCGCGCGAGGCGTTTGCGGAACAGATCCGCGCTTTGGCGGAGGCCGGCGCAGATTTAATTGTCATCGAAACGATGAGCGACTTATATGAAATTCAGGAGGCCATCAAGGCGGCGAAGGCATCCTGTTCCCTGCCTGTTGTGGCATCGGTGACTTTCACGCGCGATGACCGTACTTTGCTTGGCGATGCCCCTGCAAAGGTTGCGCGCAGACTTGCAGATACAGGCGCGGATGTGATCGGCGTCAATTGCTCTGGCGGACCATCGCAGTTATTGCGCATCTTAAAGCAAATGCGGCAGGCTGTGCCAAACGGAAAGTTTTGGGTGAAGCCAAATGCAGGCTGGCCCGAGCAGGTTGGCGGACGAATCATGTATCCTGCGGATGCAGAATATTTCGGCGATTATGCGCTTTCGTTCCGCGCGGCCGGTGCCAATATCGTCGGCGGCTGCTGCGGCACCACGCCTCAACATATCGCCTCGATGAAGAAGGCACTGGAATCTGCGCGGGTTGACGCAAATGCAGATGTGATGGTTTTGCCAGTGGATGAGGATTCAGACGAACCGGCCGAAGGAACTACACAACTTGCCCAAAAACTTGCCGCTGGAAAATTTACGATATGTGTGGAGATGAACCCGCCGCGCGGACTATCTACTCATAAACTACTTGCAGGCGCATCGCTTTTATATGATTCTGGCGCGGATGTCATCAATGTGGCAGACAGCCCGATGGCACGCATGAGAATGTCCGCCTGGGCGGTGTGCGATGTGGTCCAGCGCAAGATCGGCGTGGAGACCACCTTGCATTTCCCCACCCGCGGACGCAACCTCCTGCGCGTGCAAGGCGACCTGCTCGCCGCACATGCCATTGGTTTGCGAAATGTCTTTGTCGTGATGGGCGATCCGACTTCGATTGGCGATTATCCCGAAGCAACGGATAATTATGACCTGGTGCCTTCTGGTTTGATCAAATTGATCAAGCAGGGATTCAATATGGGCATGGATCATTCTGGCACCAGCATCGGTCAACCTACCAACTTTTTTGTCGGCGCAGCATTGAACCTCTGTCCGCAGGATATGGATACGGAAGTAAAAAATCTGCATCGCAAGATCAAGGCGGGCGCGGACTTCTTCCTGACCCAGCCCATTTATCGCGCCGATGATGGCCCTAATTTAATCAAGGCCTTCGAAGCGAAGCACGGAATATTAAACAAACCGATCCTTGCGGGCATCCTGCCACTGGTCAGCGCCAAACATGCGAACTTCCTGCATCACGAAGTGCCAGGCGTATTCATCCCTGAGGAAGCGCGCAAGCGGATCGAGTCTGCCGGCGAAAATAGCGCAAAGGTCGGTGTGGAACTTGCCGTGGAATTGATCGAGGGAATCAAAGGCTGGGCAGGCGGAATTTATATCATGCCGCAGTTCCATCGCTACGATATGATCTCCGAAATTATCATGGCTGTAAAAGAATAAAGGAATGAAAGTCTTACGCGCAGTTCTCAGTTTGTTGATTGGATCCGCTGTCAGTTATTTTCTGGCGGTGACTTTTTTCAATTATTCTGGTTACTCATCGAACGTGGACCGCCTCTTTCTGACCGTTGTGCCTGCTCTGGCAATTGGCACTCTCCTGTTCGAGATATTTCCTGTCGCCTCACAATGGACAAAACGAATTTGGGCGCGTTATTCATTCCTGTATTATCTCCTTGGTTTCCTATTGAGCCTGACCTTTACTTATGGCGCGGTTGGCTTCCTGAATGAAGCGCTTCACACCTCATTCGACATGGCCATATTTACTGTTGTTTCCATCACATTAGGCAGTGTGGTTGGATATTACCTCGTCTGCCGTACTGCGCGTTCCCTCCGCAATGGGTTTTTGAGCAAACCTTTGAATGTGATCCTTGTTCTCGCTTTGCCTTTGCTTTTGTCGGCGGTCATTTTTGCATGTATCCAGTTTCCCGCCATGTTTGTTTGGGAATATATGATCGTCCCACGGAAATGGATCGGTTTATTTACGGTCACTGCGTTGGCGGCTGGTGTGTGGAGCCTTTCCATTTTAGAGAAGTTTGAATTGGGAGGCTATTATAAAAACCTCAAGCAAACAAAGTTATTTATTTTCACCTCACAAAACCTGCCTGGGCTTTACCTGGGTGGGATGTTCTTCATTATTAATCTCATCATTGCACGGGCATTGAATCAACCTGCACTGAGCATCAACAGCGTGCTGTTTGAATCTGACGCAGGCCCGTGGATGTCCATCCTGGCCAGCCCTGAAGGGGATGCGATCAATCGCTCTGTGCATCCCCTGACATTAATCACCGTACGTCCGCTCATCCGTTTTGTGGCAGGTTTCATGGGTGAGCACTGGAACCTCGCTGGGATGCTGGTCCCTGCTGCCATGAGTGGACTATGCGTTTTCATGGCATGGCTTTTCGTCAAACGCGCAACGGATTCTAAAACATATGCTTTTATTTTTGCGATTTTGCTTGGTTCCACTGCCACGCATTTGCTCTTCGGCTCGCTGACTGAAAATTATATCTTCGGCGCGGCTGCTCTGATCTTATTCTTCCTATTGCTTCAAGCGGATGAAAAACGCTTTTCCGTTCTCGTGCCTGCCGGATGGCTCCTTTTTGGCATTACCATCACCAACTTCGTGCAGGGCGTGATCGGCTTATTTTTCAAAAAATTTGGCTTGCGCCGCCTGGTCCAATATAGTGTGCTCGTGATTGCCTCAGGCATAATATTAACCACCATTACCAGCGCTTTATATCCCAACACACAGACGCTCTTCTTTGTGCCTGCCGACCTTGCCTTTGAGTTCAATTTTGTGAAAACAAACCAGGAATCTCCTGCGGCAAATTTACTTGAAAAATTTCAGGTCGTCAGCCGCACGATGTTTTTGTACGGCGTGGTGGGTCCCAGTCCCATCGAAGCGATTTCGAATAAAGACCCGTTCCCCACGATTGACTTCAAGACCTTCGATGTGCGCACACACCGCCTGGCCTCATACAGGGGTCTCGGCAATATTCCACTTGTATTGTGGCTGACCTTGCTTGCGGGGGCGTTCCTCGTCTTTGTGATGAATATCCGTTTATTCAAGCACCTGCCGCTGATGCTCGGCCTGCTTGGGACGCTGGTCTTCAATTTTCTCATGCACATGATTTATGGCACGGAACTCTTCCTTTACACACCGTATTGGATCTACGCGCTGGTCTTTTTCACTGCACTGGCATTGGAAAAATTTGCGGATAGAAAATGGTTTGAATCCGCACTGGCCATTATCGTGTTGACATTAATGATCAATAACTTCTGGTTCATCTTCGTCATCCTGCGCGGACTGGCTCCCTTTTATGCAGCAATACCATAATATGGTCTTTGCATAGTCCATGGACAGGTTTCTGATTTCATGGCATAGTTTTAACGTGAAAAACACGAGGATATAATGCTTTTCGCGAAAATTCGGCACATTCGTGCTATTTGCATTAAGGTCTTTTTGACTTTTCAAAAGCCATGAGCACCATAATTTGTACTGAATATGTCATGTCTCACTACATGGTAGAATAATGAAAATTGCTTTTGATCGAATCGTGAGAAACCTATGCAGGCTCTTGATTTCTGGAAAACTATAACAATGGATCACTCCAATCTGCTGGAAAACCTGATCGCTTATTTACGGAAACAGGAAATTCAGTTTTGTGTAATTGGCGGTCAGGCTGTTAATGCTTATGTGGAACCATTGGTAAGTCTTGACTTGGATTTGGCAGTTGCGATCTCTCAGATTGAAAGAGTAGAGTCGCTTCTTGAAAAACAATTTATCCTGAAAAAATTCCCACATAGCTTGAATGTTTCGATCCCAGGCTCTGACATCAGGGTGCAAATTCAGACGGATGAGCGTTATAGTTCTTTTCTCGATCACGCAACAGGACGAATTGTGCTGGGCATGGAATTGCCTGTTGCCAGCATCGAGGATGTATTACAGGGGAAAATTTGGGCTGTTTCAGATACGGAGCGAAGAGGCAGCAAGAGACAAAAAGACCTGGCTGACATTGCCCGTATTCTTGAAGAATACCCTGAGTTACGTGTAAAAGTCCCCCAGGATATCCTTGCCCGCCTCATGGATTAACGATGCTCCTCACCATTGACATCGGCAATACCAACCTTGCCCTCGGCCTTTATGAAGGCGATAAGCTCGGCGCACACTGGCGTCTCGCCACAGACCATAAGCGCATGCCCGACGAATACGGCTTGCAATTTTTAGGTCTCCTGCAAAATGCGGGCAAAACGCTGGATGAGATCACGGGCATTTCGCTGGCTTCCGTGGTGCCGCCGTTGACGGGGCGTGTACTCCATGCCTGCCGTGAATATCTCAAACAAGAACCGCTGGTCGTGGATGCGGGAGTCAAAACGGGAATCAAAATCCTCTATGAAGACCCGCGAGCTGTGGGCGCAGACCGCGTTTGTGATGCCGTGGCGGTAATGAAACTATATGGCGGTCCGGCCTGTGTGGTGGATTTTGGAACGGCCACCTCATTCAACGCCCTTACAAAAGATGGCGAATATCTGGGCGGCGCGATCACCGCAGGCATCAACCTCGCCGCGGAAGCCCTGTTCACGCACGCCGCAAAACTTCCACACATCGATCTTCAGGTGCCTCCCTCTGTGATTGGACGCAATACTGTCCATGCCATGCAGTCCGGTTTATTGTTTGGGTATGTGAGCATGGTCGAGGGGATGGTGGCAAGATTCAGGTCGGAATTGGGAAGCGAGATGAAAGTCATCGCAACGGGTGGGCTGGCCGAAGTCGTCGCCAAAGAGACGAAGGTGATTGATATCATCGCTCCCTGGCTTACCCTGGAAGGGCTGCGCATTCTCTGGAAACTCAACCAATAATCTCATGAGGGGATTCCAATGAAGAACGTTATTAATATCATTTTGGGAACCTGTTTGCTATTGACCGCGTGTAATGGGACTCTCGCTTCGGATGAAAGTTCTCCCACCTCGACTGAGACGCCTCTTTCTTCCACGACAGCTGATTCAGCAACATCCACATTTCCCCCTGCCTCAACTTCAACAGCCAACCCGGCTTTCAGCCCCACCCCCGACCTGCGCCTGCCGCCCGAAGATTGGCAGGAGTGGCCCATCGTTCCCGCCATCAGTGTACGTGCGCGTGAAATTTATCAGCACGGCCTGGAGATGGGAAACAACCCTCATGCCTTTTCCAAGATCGGCGATTGCCAGAATATTCCTGAAGCATTTCTAGGCATCTACGATCTGCCGGGTCGCTATTCATTCACACCTGGTTACAAGTATTTGCAGGAAAGCGTGGAATACTATGCCGGTTCCTTCAACCGCCAGGGTGAATCGGTGCGCGGGGGGTTCAATGCATCCTCTGTGCTGTTGCCTTTATGGGCAAATAGCGAAGTCTGCCTGCCCGGGGAAACCCCCATGGAGTGCGAAAACCGCATCCAAAACCCCAGCGTTGTCATCATCAGCCTGGAGGTCTGGTTTTCCGGGCGCACGCAGGACAGATATGAAAAATATATGCGCCAGATCATCGAATACAATATCGAGCAGGGGACCCTGCCCATCCTGTCCACCAAGGCGGATAATGTCGAAGGCGATCACAGCATTAATTACACCATTGCAAAACTCGCCTACGAATACGACCTGCCCTTATGGAATTTCTGGCGGGCTGTCCAGCCTTTGCCCAATCACGGACTTGACTCAACCGATAAGACCGGCTTTCACCTGAGTGTGGATGGGTGGAATATGCGAAGTTTCACCGCCCTGCAAGTTTTAGATGAGATCATGCGGGAGAGGGAGGGATCCCCAACCGAAATCTCACAAGATGGGGAAACCATTCCCGTCCCCAGTACCCCGTCTGTTTCGTTCACCCCCGGACCTGTGAACGGACTCCCCCATTCCCAAGTGGAAGCCTCTCCCGACCCAGCTTTCTCCGACTCTTCGATTCTGCTCGGAATTTCCATTCGCGATGGAGACGTTCTCAAATCCAATGGTATCTTTCAAGGAAGTCTCAACGGACAGGAATGGCAGGCTCTTGCAGAAGCGGGATTCACCCTCCTTGATTATTCCGAATTTGGCGCGCTTGTTGTGCAGGATAACGCCCTCTACATTTTGAAAGACAACTGGCGCACCTTATTGACCAGCCAACTGCGTTCCGATGCTTCACGTCCTGCCGTCTGGCTTTCCGACGGACGCGTCGCCGCCATTTTGCGCGTCAATGAACAATATCAGATCGCCATTTTATCTCCTGGCGGAGGAGCTCCTTTTATCCTGCCCGCTGTGCCCTATCCTCCATTGGAATTGTATCCATCGCGTAATCCGGCGCATGTTTATTGGGGAGCTGGCACATGTGCCAGTTCCGTCTGCGAAACTCAGGAACTCTTCGTTTCAGACCTGGATGGTTCCAACATCCAGGCCCTGCCTTATGAGGGGCAACCCTCCTTCGCCGCGGACGGCAAAATGGCATTCATGACATACGACGCCAACCATAAAACACAATTGACCCTCGTCAACGGAGACAAGGCCCGCACCTTTTCCGTCCCTGGTAACCGTCTTGTAGATATGTCCTGGTCGCCGGACGGCACTACCCTGGCGGTCAGCACTTCATTGGTGAGCAATTACTCCGGGCGTACGCTTGAATCACGTCTTTTCTTTGTCACCCTGCCGGTTACGGTGGATGCGGTTTTTTATGTGGCCGACGAGGCAGCGGAACAGCATGTCTGGTCGCCGGACGGAAAATACATCATGTTCGTTCACCGCAGGATTGCAAACAACAAGTACCAGCTTAACTTTGTGTTCCTCGACGCGGCAAGACAAATCGAATTACCCGCTTCTGGTTTTCGGCTGGTTAGTGAAGATTACCTGCTTCTACAACCCAATTTCTGGCTGCCTTGAAGCCCCCGCTTTTGTGAAAGATCTGTAAAGGGAGGAAAGATTATCTTTCGCCAAATCTCAACAGGATCACGCCTGTCAGTACAAGCAGGCCGCCAATGAGTTGTACGCCCGTGAGGATTTCACTTAATAAAAAGTAAGCCCAGACCGCGGTGAAGGCGGGCTCAAGCGTGGCGATCAAATTTGCAGTGGTGGGCGAGAGATAACGGATGCTCAAAGTGTAAAGACCAAAACCGCCAAGGGTGGGCGCCACACCGAGGAAGAAAAGGATGCCCCAGCCTGCAATTGAATCTCCCAGCCACATCATATCTGCGAACGGAGCCTTGCCTGTGATAAACAGGTCATTGCCGAGGTTGAAGAATAATAAAAACACCATCGCCCACAAAAAGCTGTAAAGCAATGCCGTCCACGAATCAATAGCTCTATCGGATGCTGATTTGCCTTGCAGGTTATAAATGGCAAACAGCAGGCCCGTCAGCAGCCCAAAGATGATTCCCAACGGGTTGAGATTCCATACTGAGGGATCGTAAGCGCCCGATACAAAAACGATGCCTGCAAGGCTGAGCAGGATGGAGACGATCTTAATCCTGCTGAACTTTTCCTTGAAGACAATGCGGCTGAGGATCGCCGTCATGGCCGGCGAGGAAAATGCCAGGACGGTTGCAACAGCCGCCCCGTTGTATTGAACCGAAAATGTCCACATCGAATTGAAGACCGCCAGCACAAATCCATAGGCAGCCATGAAACCCCAATGTGCGCGGTCAAGATGAAAGCGCGGGCGATTGAACACAAGCAGGCCAACTGCCACGCCAAATGAGACGAACAGGTCGCGCCAGAAGGCCAGCACAAACGACGGCAGGGCATAGGCCCTGTTCAGGTAACTGATGATGATGCCGGTGAATGACCAAAGGAGGGTGGCTGTCAGGGCAATGATGTATCCGCGCGATTTTGTTGTGTGGGTCAAGGCGTGTATCTCCATGGGAACGCAATTTATAGACACTGTCAATTGTACTAAAAAGGCCTAAGATAGGTCTGATTTGTGATTTTATAAAAGAAAAAGAGGTCAGGTTGATTTACAGAGACACAATCAAAATGGCTGGCTAATTGCCAGTCTTTAAGTCAGTGGAATTACCTCAATTTTGTTTCCTCTAGGCCGAATAACAAACGCTGCTGCAACCCCGGTTTTCTGTTGTTTTACTGCGCATGTTTCCATTTTTTCCCATGCATTTATCAATTGTTTTCCCATTTCCTTGATACTTAGTTTGTCTCCACTTAAATAAAACGCTACTATGCCATATTTTATCAACGCAGCTTTTTCTTTTGGATTTTTACGTATCATCTTGTCTTTGGTAATTACGACTAGCTTGTTTTCCCCAACATATTCTAGCCATTCTTCGTCGAGTACCCCTATCGGAAATTTTTCGTAAATATGAATAATATTTGTATAGCCAAGGTCCCGTAGACCTGTGACTAGTTTGAGACCCAAACCAGCGTCAACAAAAAATTCTACGCCCATAGACTGTGTTCAAACTGAACGGCAGTCTTTATTTCAGGAACAGGAATATCAAACCATTGACTCACAGGCGTGAGCTTCTTGTTTTCCCCTAAATAAAGATCGTAAATATTGGATGTAGATACTCCATATCCAACTACTGTAGGTTTGCCAAATGATATCTGCGGGTCAATAACAATAGAACCTTTTTTCCCGTTTGGATACCACCTTCGCGCAAAACCATATTCTGTAAGATCTTCAAAATCCAACTTTTGACTTAATTTTCTTGTTATTTCTGGAACAACATATTGCCCACCAGTCATTAACGCAATTAAAGCGCCATCCTGTGGGAGTTTCAAAATTATTTCAGCAGCACTTGTGTAAAACTCGCTTCTAGCGAAGTGGGGAGTACCTAAACGATCTTTTGCTTCAGCTAAAGCACTTCGCAGACGTTGTAGTGTAAATCCCCTTTTTAGAAATTCTTTAACATATAAAAGATCTATTAAATCAAGAAAAGAAGCATAAGTAGTATCCTCTTCGGACTGGTCGATAATTGGAGGTCGATGTCTCTTGTAAAAGTCTTCTTTAATAGGTTTGTAATCATAACCCCTTAAGTAACGTGAAACACTCCAGCGGGTAATTCCTGTCAAGCGACTGGTTACAGAAATAGTATATGCTGGAGCAGTAAGGGAGTTGTAAAGTTCTTTTTGATTAGTGTGAGTGGACATTTTATACACCTAACATGTTAACAACCTGTCATTTAATATTATACTAGGGAATTGACAGGTTTGGTCAACAGATTTGTTAAGGTGAAGTTCAGGGAAACCAAAAAAGAAACCTTATGAGGCTTCTTTTTTAGTCTTCCTGAGCCTGAAATAATCCCCTTCAACACCTATACTGTGTCTATAAATAAGTGCCCCCACGGGAATTCGAATCCCGGTTTAAGCCTTGAGAGGGCTTCGTCCTGGGCCACTAGACGATGGGGGCATGGCGGGCGAGATTGTATCACTGCGATATTAAATCGTCAACGAACACATGAATTTCCTTCGGTCCATGCACGCCAATGGTCAACGTCATCTCGATGTCGGCTGTACGGGAAGGGCCTGTGATGAAGACGGCGGAGTTTTTATCTTTAACCAAGTCCATGGCATCCGATAAAGATGGAAGAATATCAAATGACCCTAATACGGCAACATGGATCTCGGGCAACAGCGAGGCGTGTAACGCCCCGTCCGCTTCAAGCACGGACCCGGTATCTGCCAGCCCGCACAGGGCCTTTGTCACTCCGACCAGGATTTCTGGATCCGGTTCGTGGGTGAAATCTATGCCTGCATCTCGCAGGAGGTTTTCATCCAACACGCCTGGCTCAAGCTGGATTTGATTGATGCCACGCGACTTAAGGAATTCAACAATTTCCTTTGTGACATTCTTTGTTTGATACACATATCCGCCTAATGCGGCCAGTTCTTTGGAGAATTGTTCGATCTTATCCGGGCGGACTCCAACATCTGGAGACGTTGGGGATTTGGGATCGTACCGATGTCCACTGACTTCGACTTTCATGAGATTTTTCGCGACAAATCCATCCCGAAATGTCCTGCCTGCGAACCTCGGCAGGTCCTTGCTAAAACCCCAGCCTGTAAACGCCGGCGGACGCATCCACTGCGAACGAGGGGCGAGCAGGAAACTTCCCAGGGAAGCGAATTTTTGTGAGGCGGCAAACAGCTTCGGGTGAGTCGCGAGGCGGGTGTACATTTGCAGGGAAAATTTTGTCGAAAACGAAAGTCCTGCGCCTTCTCCACTCTCCCAAAGGGAGGGCGGTTGGGGATGAGGAGATTGCCCTGCCCGTACGCGAGTCAACAATTTTGGCAGATCAATATCAACCGGACAGATATCCTTGCAGGCGCCGCAAAGAGAGGAAGCCTGCGCGAGCTGGACAAAATTCTCACCAAGCAAGCCGGGCGAAACGACCGAACCGATGGGGCCAGGATAAGGCGCAATGGATTTATCCCTGCCGATGTAAGCGTGGCCGCTGAGTTCACGAAAGACGGGGCAGGCGTTGAGACACGCCCCGCAGCGAATGCAATATAAAGATTCTTTGAGCGGGGAATTCCTTAAGCGTGTGCGTCCATTATCGAGGATGATGAGATGCCGTGTTTGATCCGCCCTGAGCGCAGTCGAAGGGAGCAGTTTGCGCAGCAACTGAGTGTAGACCGTTAATTTTTGTCCGGTTGCCGAACGGGGCAGAAGCGACAGCATCAGCGCAAGATCATCGAGATTTGGGACGAGACGTTCCAAGCCCATCAAGGCGATATGCACCGGCGGAATGGTCGTGACCATGCGCCCATTGCCCTCGTTGGTAATGATGCAAACGGCGCCCGTTTCAGCCACGCCGAAGTTGACTCCGCTAAAGCCGATATCAGCGGTGAGAAAAACTTTGCGCAGAATCTTTCGGGCCGTGGCTGTCAGGGTGGGGACATCTTCCGTGTAAGGAATGCCAAATTTTTCATGAAAGAGCTGCGCTATCTGTTCCGTACGCAGATGCACGGCGGGTGTGATGATATGACTGGGTCTTTCATGGCGAAGCTGAATAATATATTCGCCGAGGTCTGTTTCAACGACCTGGAGACCTTCCTTTTCAAGGGCATGATTGAGCCCGATCTCTTCGGAGACCATGCTTTTGGATTTGGCGATCAAAACCTTTTCGCTACGAAGTGTCGTCAGGGAATCCTTCGTGTCCCTTCGCGGTAATTCGTTTGCAATTTTCAGAACAAATTGAATCGCCTCCGCCGCATCCTGCGCGCGATGGACAATGACCCCATTCTCCTCATTCTTCGCGATGAACTGCGCGAGATATTCATCGAGGCCTTCGATGACCTGCGCGCGGACTCGATGCGCGCGCTGGCGTCTCGCGCGCCAATCGGGCAGGGATTCAAGCGCAAGTTCACGTCCCTTCAAACGGCGTTCGGTGTTATTGTCCAGCGCGGTTTGGAGGGTTTCGTTTTTTATGGACTCTTGAATTCGAGAGCGAAAATACCGATTACTCATGATTTAAGGCCTATATAAAGTCCGCGTCCATACAATCCATCAGGATCATAAATGACTTCCAAGCGATTTGCATGGAAGGATTCCAGATATTCTTCGTTGGTGAAAAGCGCGAGTTCATGATATTCAGTAAAATACTCAACGCCCTCGGGCGTGCCCACCAAAAAATGAAAAGTAAAGTAAGACAGATTGCCTTTCCTTTCACTTGAGTTCATTCGGATAATTTTCAGATCAGGCTCATCTACGAACAAGGTATGAACCGTACCAGTATGCCATGTATCGGGAGTAAACCAGGGCTCCACAAACATTACACCGCCGGGCTTAAGCGGTTTTCCCATGTTTCCAATCGCCTGGCGCAATTGGGCTGTATCTTTCATATATCCGATGGCGCTGAATAAACAGGTTACCACGTCGAACTGACGGCCAGGGTCAAAATCGCGCATGTCGCCCTGATAAAATGGAATTTTAGGATGCCTTTCGCGAGCCATATTGAGCATATTTTCATCTAAGTCAACACCTTCCACCTGGTAAAACTCGCTTAAATAACCCGCATGCAGGCCTGTGCCGCAGGCAACATCAAGAAGGAAATTTCCCTGCGATTTTTGATGTTGTTGTCCCAATTCATGAATGCGACGCGCTTCAGACGCATAGTTCTTGCCCTGGTTCAGGTATATCAGGTCATAAAGATGAGCCGATTCTTTATACATGGACATTCCTATCTATTATTCAATACTTCCGCGATATGCACAACACGTTGACTTTTCTTCTGGCGATGCAGGCCGCCTGCGATATGCATGAGACAGCCTGCATCGGTTACGACCAAAGTGGGAGACCGGGTCATTTCCAAATTAGTGATTTTGCGCTTCAACCATTCCGCCGACAACTCAGGGTGTTCGACGGACATTACGCCGCCGAAGCCGCAGCATTCATCTGCATGAGGCAGCTCTACAAGGGTTGCCCCCTGGACATTCGCGAGTAAGGCGCGCGGTTGTTGATCCACGTGGATGCCGCGCAGGGTATGACAGGATGGATGGTAGGTGAGCAGTCCATCCCATGCTGCGCCCACATCGGTCACACCGAGTTTGTCCACCAGATATTCGGTGAACTCATACACCCGTCCTGATAACGCCCTGGCACGCGGATACCAGACCGAATCCCCCTCGAATAATTCCAGGTAATTGCGCCTGAAATGATGGGCGCATGAACCGGAGGGTGTGACAATATCGCCTTTGGCATTCTCAAAGACTTTGATCGTGTGTTCCGCAATCGCTCGCGCATCCTTGCGCAGGCCTGCGTTAAATTGCGGTTGTCCGCAGCAGGTTTGGTCGCGGGCAAAATCCACGTCGAGGCCAAGGCGATGGAGGATGTCCACGACCGCCTCGCCAGTTTGCGGGAAGAATGAATCGGTCAGGCAGGTGATGAAGAGTTGGACGGTGGTCATGGGCTCATTCTATAACAGATATGCTCATATAGAAAGATCATAACCGTACCTTTGTGAATTTTTTCAACTTTCAGAATAAGTCATATCTAAATAGGAGATATTGGGTTAGAATAATCGTGATTTTCCGGTTAAAGGTACCCCAAAAATATTTACGATGAAATTCACATCTGAAAAATACAATGGAGATGGATTGCATGAAGATTTTTCATAAAATTACGTTATTGGCCGGATTGGGATTTATTCTTAGTGGCTGCACGACCTCCCCCACATTTTTGAGACCGGCATCTTCCATTGCCCAACACGAGGCGAATCTATATAACAATCTATTAATTATGGCGCTGGTGGTTTTTGTGCTCGTGGAAGCCGTCCTGGTTTGGATCCTGATCCGCGACCGTAAAAAGAGGGGGGACGATGACAGGCCACCCACGCAAATTTATGCAAATACAAAACTTGAAATTACATGGACTGTAATCCCAGTTTTACTCACCGGCGCCTTATTTGCCATGACCTTCCAGACCATGAAAAATGTTGCGGTCCCTGCCGCTTCTGCGAAGGATATCAATGTGCATGTGATCGGGCATCAGTGGTGGTGGGAATTTGACTACCCCGATCTGGGATTTAAAACAGCAAACGAGTTGCATATTCCGGTGGGGGCAACCGTTCAAGTTACCCTTGATTCAATGGATGTCATCCACAGTTTCTGGGTTCCACAACTTTCCGGGAAAACAGATGCGGTCCCGGGACAAACCAATCATATGTGGCTGACTTCCAACCAGACCGGTGTATTCATTGGCCAATGTGCGGAGTTTTGCGGCACGGAACATGCCATGATGCGGATTGAAGTAGTTGTTGATTCACAGGATGATTTTAACGCCTGGGTTTCCAACCAGCAGAAACCGGCCGCCCAGCCGCAGACAGCAGACGAACTGGCTGGCTACAAAGATTTCTCCGGTGTCTGTGCCTCCTGTCACTCCTTAAATCCAGCCGAGCCGGAAAATAAGGTTGGCCCAAACCTGGCCCACTTATTTTCACGCTCGACATTTGCAGGCGCCACCTACCCCCTGACGGAAGAAAACCTTCGCAACTGGCTTCATGATACCCAGTCGATGAAACCCGGCAACGACATGAAGCTCACATTGTCCCCCGATGAAATTAACCATATTTACGCATATCTCAAACTATTGAAATAAATTAACCAGAGGAAAACCATGACAGTTCAGGCACAGAATAGTTCAAGGATACAGGGAGCAGCCCAGCGAGGTTTTCTCTCATGGGTCATGACAGTCGACCATAAGCGGATTGGCATTATGTATCTGTTGAGTGCAGCATTGTTTTTTCTGGTTGGAGGCCTGGAAGCCCTGTTGATGCGCATCCAATTGGCCCAACCCGAAAGCAAATTCCTCACTCCCGACATGTACAACCAGATATTCACCATGCACGGTACAACCATGATATTTCTGGCTGTCATGCCGCTGGCAGCCGGTTTTGGAAATTACCTGATCCCTTTAATGATAGGCGCGCGGGATATGGTTTATCCAAAATTAAACGCCCTAAGCTACTGGACTTTCCTCTTCGGCGGTTTATTTATGTATAGCAGTTTTTTCTTTGGCGGAGCACCTAATGACGGCTGGTTTAGTTATGCCCCGCTGACAGAAAAGCTCTACTCGCCGTCTCATGGGATGGACTTCTGGATCATGGGCATTCTGTTGCTTGGCTTTGCCACGACAATTGGTTCGATCAATTTCATCGTAACCATTATCCAACTGCGCGCCCCCGGCATGACTCTCACCCGCCTGCCCCTGTTCGTATGGACGATGTTTGTCACATCTTTTCTGGCGGTCTTCTCCCTGCCATCATTAACAACTGCCGTTCTGCTCCTTTTTCTGGACCGGGAATTGGGTGCGCATTTCTATAACGTAGCGCAAGGTGGAAGCGCCTTGCTTTGGCAACATCTATTCTGGTTCTTTGGTCACCCGGAAGTGTATATCCTGATCCTGCCTGCGATGGGAATCGTCTCGGAAGTAATCCCTGTTTTTTCGGGAAAACCTTTGTTCGGCTATAAAGCTGTCGTGTTCTCGGCGATTGGCATCGGGTTCCTGGGTTTCACCGTCTGGGCGCATCACATGTTTGCAACAGGCATGCCGTCAACAACATTGCTTTTCTTTGCGGCCGACAGCTTCCTGATCGGCGTTCCAACGGGAGTGAAAATCTTTGCCTGGCTGGCCACGATGTGGAAAGGCAAACTTAGATTTGAAACGCCCATGCTCTTTTCCATTGGGTTTGTCGCACTGTTCTTGATCGGTGGTCTCGACGGGATCCATCTGGCAGTGGTACCCGTGGATTGGCAAATCACCGATACCTACTACGTGGTTGCCCATATTCATTATGTGCTCTTTGGGGGAGCGATTTTCGGAATACTATCCGGCGTGTATTACTGGTTCCCAAAGATGAGCGGCCGTCGCCTGGATGAGGGATTGGGTAAATGGCATTTCTGGCTGATGTTCATTGGGATGAATTTGGTTTTCATGCCGATGCATATTCTTGGCATCGAAGGCATGCCGCGCCGCATTTATACCTATGGCGCTGGCCGCGGTTGGGAAATCTGGAATTTTATTGAGACGATTGGCGCAATCATTATCGCAGCAGGCATGTTGGTATTCATCGTCAACTTTTTTGTTTCGCTGCGCAAGGAAGCGACAAATAAATCAGATCCCTGGGATGCCAATACCCTGGAATGGAAAACAGCGTCGCCCCCTCCTGCATACAACTTTGAGGAAATCCCCGTTGTCCGCGGTTTGCGCCCGCTTTGGGATGAGAAACATCCCGAACTGGCGGATTGGAAGGCTGCTGAATGAGCATTTTAGCGAACACCAGTCCAACGAATAAGTTGAGCACTGGCAAGGTAGCCTTGTCAATTATCCTGACATCAGAATCTGTATTCTTTGCGACGATGCTGGTTGCATATGTTGCTTTGCGGGATCAGAATAACTGGCCCGTTGAACATACTCTTGCGCGTTTATCGATTCCGCTTACAAATACCGTGCTCTTGTTATTCAGCGCAATCTCTGCCTGGCGCGCAACAGTCAGTCTTAGGGTAGGGAAAACATCCGCTTCACAGGCTTGGCAGATATTAACCCTCTTACTCGGGCTTGTTTTTGTAACCATCCAGATATTTGAATTTACCCACTCCGGCATGCAAATTAATGACCAGGCCTATGGCGGCGTCTTTTTCACCCTGATGGGCTTCCACGGCCTGCATGTTCTCGCAGGCATAGTTTTTCTAATGATTAATTTGGTGCGTACCCGACTGGGTGACTTTTCGTCAACTCGTTATGACACGGTGGAAATTGGATCCTGGTTTTGGTATTACGTCACCTCGGTGTGGATTCTATTGTTTGTTGCACTATACCTATTATGACTGAGGTCCTTTTAACCGGCTGGACATGGTATCCCAGCGTACTCATGGGAATTGGTCTGTGGACTGGCGCCTATCTTATTTTGATCGGTCCGGTTCGCAGGCGCAAGGCTTGGGGCGAAGCGCCCGGGGTTTGGCAGCAAATTGCGTTCCATTCCGGTACGTTGATACTCCTGATTGCTCTTATTTCACCCTTGGATGAACTGGGTGATGAATATCTTTTTAGTGCCCATATGGTCCAACACCTGTTAATGATGTTCATCACTCCCCCATTATGGTTGATGGGCAGTCCTGCCTGGCTGGTTGATTTTATCCTGCCGAAACGACTTGCCCCATTGGCCGCGTGGATTACACGCCCGGCTGCCGCCTTTATTGTTTTCACGAGTGTGATGTATATCTGGCATATCCCGGCTCTTTACAATCTGGCGCAAACCAATGAAGGAGTGCACATCCTGGAACACTTGATGTACATCGGCGGGAGCCTGATTGGTTGGTGGCCGGTGGCATCTCAAACCGGTTCCATTATTTCCAAGCCATCTGCCCCGGTGAGTATGCTTTATATCTTTTTGATGACAATTCCCTGCACAGTCCTGGCAGCCATTTTGACATTTTCATCCCGGCCCTTATATCCCCTTTACATGGAAGCACCTCGCATCATCGGCTTGAGCGTACTCGAAGATCAGCATTTGGGCGGTTTGTTGATGTGGCTGCCAACCCATATGGTGTTGCTACTTGCGCTCGGCATCACTTTTTTTCAATGGCTTAATATTAATGAAAATCGTCATGAAGACCAGATAGCCCTAAGTTAACTTATCAAGGAGATGATAACCGTGAAAGAACACCCTGATATCCACATCCCCCCTCCCAGTTTTTGGCCGATCACATTGGCAGGCGGTTTGGTTTTGATTGCCATCGGCGTTGTTTCAAATTACATTGTCAGCATACTTGGGATCATTGTTTTACTGGTCGCCGTGGGTGGCTGGGCAATGGAGAACCGAGTTAATGAGGAGACAGGTCATGAGTGAAACGACCAGTATCATCCCGGTACCGCAGAGCGAAAATACAAAATTTGGGATGTGGGTATTTCTGGGCGGAGAAGTGGTCTTCTTTGTTTCCCTCATTTTGATTTTTCTGCTTACTCGTATTGTAAATCCCAATTACGAGATCGAATTTCGCTCGTTATTGAGCATACCAGTCATTGCCGGCAACACCTTCATCCTCTTGACGAGCAGCTATTTCGTGGTGCGTGCTTTGGAAGCCATAGGAATTGGCAATCATAAAGGGATGCGTAACAATCTTATCGTAGTAATTGCGCTTGGTTTCCTTTTTCTGGCAGGACAGATGGTTGAATGGGCAACCTTGTTTCGGGACGGTGTGAATTACTCCAGTACATTCGGCATGCCTTTTTTTACTGTGACGGGTATTCATGGAACACATGTTTTTATCGGCGTCCTCTGGGCAATCTATGCCCTGGTCGGTGATCGACGCCTGCCCTACACAAAGGAAAATCATATGGGTATCGAGAACTTTGGCCTGTACTGGCATTTTGTAGATATTGTTTGGATTGTCTTGTTTACCCTGATCTATTTAATCTAAGGAGGCCGCATGTCACATCAAACAACAGAAAGACGAGTGAATTACCTTGGTATTTTCATATTCTTGGCAATCCTCACCCTGGTTGAAACGCTGGCCAGTTATCTGCAACAAACCACGATCAAATTCCCTGTCCTGATTGCTCTCTCAGTAATCAAGGCGGTTCTTGTGTTGTTATATTTTATGCACTTGAAGTTTGATTCTCGCATCTTCGGCTATCTCTTTATTGCCGGCTGTTTGCTTTCCATACCGTTGATTCTTGTGATGATATTTGTGATGCCCATCATCGCAGATTATTAGAAAGAAGGAGGCTTCCCCAAAAGATAAAATTCAGTTGTTCATGTTATAAATTGTCCGAATAACACATTAAAAAATACAATATTGGATACAACTTCAAAAGGAGAAGAATAAAATGAAAACCCGCAAGCCATATCAAATATTAATTGTAGTTGCTTTACTGGTCGTTTCCGTCTTGGCAGGATGCAGCAGTGGCCCTACTAAGGTTGATGTTTCCCTCACAACCTATGCCGTCACGTTTTCAACAGACTCTATCAAAGCAGGCGACGTTGTTTTCCATGTTACGAACGACGCGACTGACCAGATCCATGAGTTTGTGATTTTCAAAACTGACTTACCTGGTGATCAATTGCCGCTCAACGCTGAAGGCGCTGTGGATGAAGAAGGCGCCGGGATCACATTTATGGGTGAAGTCGAGGATGTGGAAATAGGCACTTCTCAGGACTTCACTTTGACTTTGGAACCAGGAAAGTATGTGGGGTTGTGCAATGTAGGTGAAAATGTGGGAGATGTTGTTAATCACTACACACATGGTATGTACATAGAATTTACTGTAAAGTAATAAGCTTTAAACAAAACAAAAACGCCCGGACACGTCCGGGCGTTTTTGTTTGAATTGATTGCTATGGTATCATTCGGCGCTATGGACTTCTTAACCTCCCCCTCCCAAAAATTTGACCTCCCCAAGCGCATTGCGCGTCTTGGTGCGCTTGCCACAAATTTATGGTGGACCTGGCAGCCAGAAGCCGCGCGTCTCTTTGGCAGGCTCGATTATGACCTGTGGGAAAGACTCGGCCATAATCCCATCCGTTTATTGAAAGAAATCGCTCATAGTCGCCTGGCCCAGGCCGCAAAAGATAAGGATTATCTGGCGTTATATGACGCGCTCTTCGCACGTTACGATGACTACTTCGCCAAAACATCCTGGACTCAAAAGGCACATCCCGAATTCGGGAACAAACCTGTCGCCTATTTTTCCATGGAATTCGGCTTGCATGAAACGCTTCCGATTTATTCGGGCGGTTTGGGCGTGCTGTCGGGCGACCACCTTAAAGAATCATCCGACCTTGGTTTGCCGCTGATTGGCGTGGGCTTCATGTATGCGCAGGGATATTTCTCGCAGCGTATCAGCGAGGACGGCTGGCAGGAGGCGCTCAACAATCCATTGACTTTCGATCATCTGCCTGTTGCGCTGGTCACTAAAAATGACAAGCCCGTCACGATACAAATCGAATTCCCGGACCGCAAGATCATCGCCCAAATCTGGGAAGTGCGCGTGGGCCGCGTCCCGCTTTATTTATTGGATTCAAACATCGAAGCCAATGATGAATATGACCGCCTGCTCACCGCGCGCCTCTATTGGTCCGACCTGGACCGCCGCGTGATGCAGGAAATTTTATTGGGAATTGGCGGAGTCCGCGCCTTGCGTGCGTTGGGATATTCGCCGGCCGTCTGGCATATGAACGAAGGTCACGCCTCCTTCCTGACCCTTGAACGGGCGCGTGAACTGGTGGCATCCGGTTTAACCTTTGCAGATGCCGCCCAAAAAATTCGCGGACAAAATGTCTTCACCACGCATACCCCCGTGCCTGCGGGCAATGACGAATTCCCGCTCTGGCTGATGGATCGGTATCTCGCCGCCTACTGGCCCAAGCTGGGACTCACCCGTGAGGAATTCATGGATATTGCCAGGCATCACCAGCCTCACGGTGAGACGTATTCCATGCCGATCCTGGCATTGAAATTATCCGGCGGGAGTAACGGCGTTTCGGAATTGCACGGTGAAGTTTCTCGCAATATGTGGAAATTTCTTTGGGAAGATCGTGATGTGAAGGATGTCCCCATTGGCCACGTCACGAACGGAGTCCACACGGCCAACTGGATGGCGCGCCGCCTGAATATTTTGCTCGAAAAATATCTCGGCGCTGACTGGTACGATAACCTCGACGATCACGCCTTGATGGAGAAACTCGACTCGATCCCCGACCCTGAATTGTGGGGCGTTCGCCTGCATCTCAAACGCAAACTTGCTTTTTACATGCGTGAGCGTGTCCGTGATCGCTGGACGCATGGCGGCTTTCATCCTGTGCAGGTGGTTTCGTCTGGCGTATTGATCAATCCTTATGCCTTGACCATCGGTTTTGCACGCCGCTTCGCCACATACAAACGCGCCAACCTGATCCTTTCTGATATTGAACGCCTGCTCGAAATCATCAACCGCCCGAATATGCCCGTGCAGATCATCTTTGCAGGCAAGGCGCATCCTGCCGATGAACCCGGCAAGCAGTTGATCCAAAAGGTCTATCGGACTGTGAAGAAAGCTGAAACCGGCGGGCGGCTCGTCTTCCTCGAAGATTATGACATAAACCTGGCCCGCTACCTCGTCCAGGGTGTGGACGTGTGGATGAATACGCCGCGCCGCCCAATGGAAGCCAGCGGCACCTCAGGCATGAAAGCCGCCATCAACGGCGCGCTCAATTTCTCCGTCCTGGATGGTTGGTGGCGCGAAGCCTATAACGGTCACAATGGCTGGTCCATCGGCGAGGATAGGGAATATGCCTCCAACGAGATCCAGGATGCGGCCGATGCCGAGGATGTGTATCAGACCCTCGAGCATGAGATCATCCCGATGTATTATGACCGTGACCCAAAGGAGATGTCTCACGAATGGATCTCCAGCATGAAAGACGCCATGAAGACCGTCATCCCGCAATTCTCCACCCGCCGCATGGTGAAGGAATATGTGGAAAAGTTCTATGCGCCTGCGGTGAAGAAATGATTTAATCTGTAGGGGTGGATCGCAATCCAGCCCTAAACGTGATTGGAAAGCCTATGTACCCCGAAATTACGGTCACCGAGCTCGGTGCAAAACTAAAATCAGAAGAAAAATTCATTTTGCTGGACGTACGTGAACTCCCAGAGTTGAATCAAGCCAAAGTAATAGACAGCAGGCTCGAGGTCATGCCAATGAGCCGTCTGGCGCAGGAGGGAATTGCCGCATTGTCAGGGACTGTCCAAAAGCAGGAAATCCCCGTCTATGTGATGTGTCATCATGGGAACAGAAGTATGCAAGTGACCATGTGGCTGGCACAGCAGGGCTTCAAAAATACGTTCAATGTGCGCGGGGGAATTGACGAATATGCACGTAAAGTGGATTCTTCCGTCGGGTCTTATTAACCAGAATGCCACCCTTGCGGGTGGCATTCGTGGGGCGCTGTGGCTTCCCGAAGGTGCAGGTGTACTTCCTGCCTTCTTACTTGAGGAGGGATGCCACAGCGCTGGGTTTAATGCTACTATCCATAAGAGACATCACCTTCTCCTTTCAATAGGATGGCGGTTTAATTTGTTTGCCCCCGCTTGGTGTCGGAAGTATGTCACAAATTATTTTGAATGTCAATAGCCCGCTTTCGATTCTCACAAATTTGTAATATTTGACCCTGAAAAATTCTGATACCTTTTGAGAGTCTCTGCAAGGCTGGCGGGGCTATGCTTGCAATGATTCGATCAGGAGAAGCATATGAAAACCAATCCGAATAAATTATGGATCACCGTTCTTGCGCTTGGCTGGCTCTTCGATTTTCTATTCTGGAAAAAAGCCCCCGCCCTCAACTTTTCCATCTTTTCGATGGCCTGCCTGGTTGCGGCTTTCTATCTTTTATTGAGCGACGGGCTTCGCCCGCATCGTGTCAGCCTCGGCCTGCTTCCGTTATTTGGCTTTTTCGCCGCCGTCACATTTGTCCGCGCCGAGCCAATGACCACCCTGCTCGCCGGCGCATTCACCCTGCTGGCGATGGCCATCCTGGCAGTCACTTATCGCGGCGGGCGCTGGGTTCATTACACAATCACGGATTACCTTTCAAAAACCATTGCCCTGATCGGAAGCATGCTCATACGCCCGGTCTCATTTATGGTGGATGTCCGAACAACCCGGGCAGAGACGGGCACGCAATCTCCAAAAAATAATCTCTGGCCCATTCTGCGCGGCCTGCTCATTGCTCTTCCAGTGGTGGCAATCTTTGCATCCCTGCTTGCCTCTGCGGATGCGGTCTTTGGGCAACGGCTTGCGAACTTCGTCGAGCTATTTAGGCTGGAAAAATTCCCCGAATATACCTTCCGGTTCATTTACATCCTTGTCATTGGCTATGCTTTGGCAGGTATCGTCCTACATGCCGCCTCCGAAACGCAGGATGAGAAACTGGCCGGCGACAGGAAGTCTGTCATTTCGTCATTTCTTGGGTTTGTTGAGTCGTCGATCGTGCTGGGGAGTGTGGTGGCGCTCTTCGCCTCGTTCGTGGTGATCCAATTCCAATATTTTTTTGGCGGTCACACCAATATCAACGTGGATGGTTTTACCTACTCCGAATACGCGCGCCGCGGATTCGGCGAATTGGTCGCTGTGGCATTCTTTGCCCTGCTGATGCTGCTTACCTTGAGCGCCGTCACCAAACGCGAAACCGAAACACAGAGAAAAATCTATTCTGGGCTGGGTGTTGCCCTGGTTGCCCTTCTGTTGGTCATGCTTGTTTCGGCCTACCAACGCCTCGGTCTGTATGAGGCGGCGTACGGCTTCTCGCGCCTCCGCACCTATACCCACGTCCTCCTGATCTGGATCGGCCTGCTTCTTGTCGCAACCATCGTATTGGAGATTCTTCACAAGGAAAGGATGTTTGCATTTGCGATGCTCATTGCGTCGTTTGGATTTGCCATCTCTCTTCCCATTTTGAATGTGGATGCTTTCATCGTAAACCAAAACATACAGCGTGAAGTTCAGGGCGTGTCAGATGACGGTGTCGAGTTGGATGCCCAGTATTTTATCGAGCTCTCCGATGATGCAATTCCCACGCTTGCCAAGGCGCTGCAGACTCCGACCCTGCCTGATCCTGTCCGGGAGAAGGTTGGCGCCGCTCTGGCATGTATCCGCTATGAGCGTGGACGGGATATGCGCGTACTGCCCTGGCAATCCTTTCACTTCGCCCACTTTAATGCGGACCGTGCATTGGTCTCCGTCAAAAATGAGCTGGACCGATTTGAGATTATTGATAAAGGTCAACCTGTGTTGGTGACAACTCCTTCAGGTGAGGAGTTTTCCTGCTCGCCATATTATTATGACTAGCCATATCATTGCTAGGGCGTTCTTGTTCTTCGCCCGAAACAATCTCCCTCACCAATACAGGGATTGCTTTGTCGGGAAGTGCACCGTCCTCGCAATGACATGAAATATGATGTAAGAACCAGCCACCATTGACAGTCTATTTCTCATCTCAATGCTTAAGGAATTGTCAATGGGCTTCAAGCTGACCATCTTCTCTGATTACATCTGACCGTGGTGCTATGTCGGCCAGGGTGTGGTCGACCAACTGAAAGCTGAATACAAAGTGGATGTGGACTGGCGTCCGTATTATTTGCGCCCCGATATTCCGCCCGAAGGCATGGAACTGCCCGATTACATTCTGCGTGCGCGTGCAAGCGGTGCAGATGAGCGCCTGCAAGGCATGGCGAAATTGCATAACCTGGGGTTCAAATCTCCGGACCGCATTTACAATACCCGCCTTGCACACGAGGCCACGGAATATGCCCGCCAGCATGGCAGGGTCAATGAATTCCATCGCCTTGTCTTTCATAAAGTATATGCCGAGGGACAGGATATCGGCAAGTGGGAAGTGCTTCGTTCCGCCGCCGGGGAAGCTGGCCTGGATGCAGCCGACATGCAATCCGTTGCGGAGGGCGGCAAATACACCGCCCAGGTTGCAGAGCAGGTCCGTTGGGCACAGGAGATCGGGGTGACAGGTGTGCCGACTTATGTGATCAATGACCGTTATGCGATCGTCGGCGCACAGCCCTATCAGGCTTTCAAGAATGCGCTGGCACAGATATTGAAAGATAAGGGTAACTAGAAACAGGACTGTATAAAATCCATGTGGAGCAGACTTGCCTCCCTACCCCTTGACGTAGGATAACCTTTCGCAGATGGAACCGTTCTTCACCTTGAAGATATCGACTCCTCGGACGTGTCCATTTTTTCCTGCCATATCCACCCAGTTGTATTTCCAGCGCATAATGCAACGAATACCAAAGCCGAAAATCTCCTCGATTTCGATGTGGGCATGGGGCGATTCGCGGAAGAAGTCCCGCCAAAACTGGGTTAGCACTTCTTTCCCCGAGATCGCAGAGCCCTCGGGGGCTGGATCAGTATTTTCGAAGACACAATCGTCGCTCACATTCTGCATCATACCTGCGACATCGTGACGGTTGAAGGCCTCGTTGAACTCAAGGACGACGCGGATTGCCGATTCTACGCGTGACATGCGGGATGGACTCATATGGATAACACCTCCATCAGCAGAAAGCCGCTTGGCTGCTTAACTGTTTGCGATATCATTCCCGAAGGGAGCATCGTCCCCGTAGGGGTAGCGGCGGTGGGTTTCGACAGGTCCAACTACCAAGGCGGGCGTGGACAATGCTGGGGAGCAGGAAAAACTCGAAGCCAGATAAATGCTCGATTGCCAAGCGTGCGGCACGTGTGAAGTGCAGTGCTCGCCATTCATTAGTACGCTGTGTTTGGATGGATTAATTGGCTTTCAGCGAGCGGGCCAGAATATCCCTGAGTTTGTAGGAATATCCGATCAGCGTCAACTCGGGGGCAACTGACCCGGCGGTTTCGATCTTGAAATCGCCAACCCCGAAAATGCGGTCAAACAGGTTCTGTTCAGCGGCATAGTTGGTGACACGTGAGAATGGAATCACCACCTCGCTCTTATTCAGGAGCCCTTTGCGATACATCAAGTTATCCTCATAAACGTCAAGTGTTTCGGAAAAGTGCGCGATGATCCGTGGGTTCACCAACGACCACCAGCGTATGACAGGTTTGAATGATTGCATGGTTGTTATCCTTTTCTAGCCTACGGTTTCGATAAATATCATTTTATCAGAGTACATCCATGATATGGATGTACTCTGATTACCGAACGATTATAACGTCTATTCCTAGCGACGCACATTTTTTGTTTTCCGATGAATTGTCAAGCGACAAGAAAGCTTATGTTTATTGGGTTTGGATTCAAAGACGCACTCCTGCCCAATTATCGATCATGCACCCCAGTGGCTGCTCATCGGCGGGTAGGCACACGCCCTCCTCAGACCAGGCAGACGGGTTGTGGCCATGGATTCGAGCAAGTCATTTTGCAATGCGCGGGAAAAAGAGTCTGCTTGGGGTTGATGAGCAGGACAGGGATCGCTTTGATGCGGCTGCCTTCGGTCGAGACAAATACGATTCGGCAGGCTGATCCCAAAATCAGGAGAAGGGTTTGCGGTTTCCAAATCCAAAAAAGTGGCGTTGTTAAACATAATTGGCGCACCGTATAGTGCGTCAATCTTTCCGTCATTCAATAAACAAGGCAAACCTGGATTACTTTGAAAAGCGGCCATCCTCATGACAGAACTTCGCGTTGACGGTGTAGAGACTCATCCCCCAAAGGGGACTATGCGCTGCGCTCAGAGTAACATTGACCTTCGACGTTGAATGATACTGTAAATTGCAAGCGCGAGGGCAAAGAAGGCGGCAGCCCAGGCGCTGCCGGCAACCAGCGGCGTAGACGCTTGTCTGACAGCGATGCCGATGAATGCCCAGGCCAGTACGAAAACAAAACCTGAGTCGCGGCGGGAAATTGTGATGGCAAGAGCAATGAGACTGGCCACAACCAGCATAATGACCGCCCAAACCTGCGGCGCGATACCGAATCCGTTCCAATTGATCAGATATAAATAATCGGTGATATTGGCGATTGTGGCAACAGTGATCCAGCCAAGGTAAACGCTGAAGGGAATATCCACGCTCCATTTTTCAGTGCTGCCAACCGGTGTACGCCCGACATTTAGATTGAGGTAGCTGGCAATCAGCAGTCCAAGCAGGATCAGCATGATCAGCACGCTAAAGCCGAATAAATTGTAATGCCAGCAGAATAACCAGGCAGCGTTGAAGACGCCGCTTATTGCAAATGTGTAACCTAGTTTGCGTAAGCGCGGGCTTTCTTTTTGCGCGGGTAAATATTGATGGATCGTGAACGCGATCCAGCCGATATAGATGACGCCCCAGATGGCAAAGACGTATCCTGCAGGCACAAAGTAGACCTGGAAGCGGTCTGAGATTTCGCCTGTGCTCTGTCCGTTAAAGGGCAGGGTATTGGCGAGAATGTTGACCACGATCGCCAGCACTACCGAGAGTTCGTTGGCAAGTTGGCGGTTTGAATCCTTTGACATGCTGCTCTCCAATTTGAAATATGTATCACAGAGACTAGCCCATCGTACAATTTCTTACTGTAATTATTGGCATGTAATTCCTGGCTGCGGACTGGACCGACGGACTGGTTTACTTCTCAAAATACTTTCGTACTTTTGCCGCGATCTGACGCTCGGTCATCTTATCTGCGGCTTCCACATGGATCTCCTGGATGCGATTCCTTTTATGCGCGAGCCGTTTTTCAAGTTCATGTTTTGCTTCTCCAGCGCCAAATACGAATAGCGAACTCGCTTCGCCAACTGCCGAAATGATCTGTCGATAATACTTGTTGAGATGCTCCTGGTAGTACCTGTCTTCCTGGGTCTCAGCTGCACAAAATTGCGGGCTGTATGCTGTTTTCCCGTGGGCTCCCCCTCTAAACCTGTTGCGTTTCTTCAAATTTGATTCGATTTTCCGCAGTTCCACCTGCTTATTTTCAAGGATCACGATCACTGTTTTTTTGTGGTCAATCCACAAGCCGATTTGCTTTTCCATGAAACCTCCAGATCTGTTTCAACAGGCAGTTTCGACCCAATTTCAGTATACCTAATTCAATCCTGTATTGCAAATTAACTCATTTATGAAAACCCTCATGCGGATAAAAGTTAGCTCAGTGGCTCGCGGAACTGGTAAATGACTCTTGCCCTGCTCAAGCATATGCATCCATTCAATTATTTTTGAACCTGCGCATATCGGAATCAAAAACGGGAAAAGAGTGCTTCTCCTCCCGTTTTATCGTTGACTATTTGCCAAACCACATACGGCCAAGCAGGTTATCTTTGATGATGAATTGGTGATAGACCGCCCCGCCGACATGCAGTACCAACAGCCCCAGGATCGCAATCCACCCAAGTTGATGTAACGCACCAAGGAACCCGACCCTGGCATGCGAAACCGAGCCGGTGCCAAGCACATAGCCAATTAAGTTTCTTTGGGATGCGATCAGCCCTCCTAAAGTCAGGATATAGAAGGCGAAAAAGTACAGACCCACATGGACCAATTCCCCAAGTTTATTGAGAAATCGATTCCCTGTATTTGCCCATGCGGGACGTTTGGTTGCAAAGCGCATGATCAGACGTATGACCATTGTAACAAGCAGCAACGCACCCAGGATCATGTGCGTATTGATCGGAGATCTGCCGCCGCCTTCACTGTCAGAAAGCAGCCCGGCCCCCAGGATCAGGACAACAGTCAGCCAGTGTAAAACGACCATGATTGGATGATAACGTTTGGGTGTTTTCACACTTTGGATAATCTCCTTTTTTAGGACAATATAATGGGAATATATTAATCCCACATGATAAATTGTCATCATGGAATATCTTAATGAGATTCACGGACTCTAGCAAGTGTGCTTTGTTATATAAAGAGTCTGTTGACAATTGCCCCTTCCCATTTTCAATCCCTGGATTTAAAAGACATCCGAAGCAGAAGGTTCGGATGTCTTTGGGTTGCGGTTTACTAATCCGACAAATTATAATTGAGAGGCAAGCATCATTATTACGCCAATGCAGCAACCAACGACACCGAGGATGGCAAATACAGCGCCGATGATGATAAATAAATTTCCACCTTTGGCTTTGATCTCCAATACAGCCTCGATCGGGTTGGCGGGATCATAGTGAACAGTTGCTGTTGAACCCGGCTGATAGCGATTGACAATGGTTTGAGCCGTTCCCAGGTCATAGCTCATGGTCGCCCCGGGAAAGATACGGTTCCCCTGATAGGTTTTTCCGCCAACCTCATAGGTATATTCAACGACCGGAGCATAGGTTGTGCGATTGTAAGTCCGCCCGTCTCTTCGCTCGGTTCTGGTATTCTGGTCGAGCCTGGAAGAGACGATCGTTCCGCTTATAGTTGGCCAGGCTTCAGCTGCTTTGGCTTTTTTACGGTCGCGCAAGCCGAAGATAAGCAGACCGATCCCCAATATGGCAAAAACGCCACCCAACAAAAGCGGAATTAAGAAGGTGAAAACCGAAGATGTAGTATCCATTTTTATCCTTTGATTTGTTCAAAATATTATTTTTTTATTTAATGTATCATACGCTTCCTGGAAGGGGAATAATATAACAAATGTCACATCGCTAATCTTACATTGATCCTAATGTTACAGCGCAGAGTTGGCAGCAGGTAATCCGAATAATCCTCCAGGGAAGAAGAGCAGGGTATCATTCTCCAAACACGGTCAAATGGGAGTGAGGCGGAGAAAAGCATGCCTGCCAAAATTCAAGTGGAAGCGCCTCTCACCCCGTAAATCAATCATATGAGAAGGCAATCAGCCTCCCATGATATAATCTGCCCGCCTTGGAAATAATCCGAGGCAGTTTAATTTTTGGAGAAAGCATGTTCAAGCACGAAGTCCCAAATGCCCTTATTCACAACACCCCGCCGCCTTTAATCGAAGTCTCTGGTTCACACCACGAGATGGGCCGCCAGATCGGTGAAGCCGCCCGCGTCCAGGTTCAAAACAGTGTATCCAACGCACATATCCTGATTGAGGCCGCATACAATGCCCTCGAACTCACCTGGGACGGCGCGAAGATACAAGCGCGCAAATACCTGCCTTTTGCAGAAGAGCGTTATCCACAATATGTGGATGAATTGCGCGGCATCGCCGAAGGCGCAAACATCCCGTTTGACGACATCATGGTGCTCAATGCGATGGAAGCCGTCACCATGGATGCGCTGCATCTCACCCGTTGCACCAGCCTGGCCGTCAACGACGAGCGCACAGCTGATGGTCATGTGCTCGCGGCACATAACGAAGATTGGATTCCAGAAGACGAAGGTGATGTATTCATCATCTCTGCCAAACCTGACAGGGATCCCCCGTATCTTGCCATGACCTATGGCGGGCTGCTGCCCAATGTCGGCTTCAACGCTTATGGCATTGCCCAACTAATCGACTCCGTTTACCCGAGCGACTCACGCATTGGCATCCCGCGTCTCGTCGTGGCGCGCGCCGTGCTCGCCTCCCGCCGCATTTCCGGCGCAATTGGGCGCACCCTCATCCCACACCGCGCGGCAGGCTACAATCATCTATTGATCCATGAGAGCGGAGAGATCTATTCCATAGAAGTCTCCGCCCGCAAATTTGAAATCCTCTATGCAAATGACGGGTATATGGTTCACACAAACCATTATATTGACCCGCAAATGAAACAGATCGAAAAAACTCCCGAGGAACTACTCTCCTCCCGTGTGCGTTACTTCCGCGCCTCGCGCCTGCTCCGCCAGAATGAAAAACATTCCATCAAAAGCCTGCAGGCCATTCAAAAGGATCACGTCAACATCCCGAACTCGATTTGCAACCACAATATCGAGGGTCTCGACCCGCTTGACCGTGAAAAGACGATCAACGCCCTGGTCATTGACCTGACCTCACGTGAAATGCATATTGCATGGGGAAATCCCTGCCAGAATACGTATCACACGTATCACTTGAACGCATAGATACAATTGAAAGAAAAATAGAAAAAGAGTCCGCTTGAATTGAGCGGACTCTTTTTTCTTACAGGCATATATTTCATCAACCTGTAGATGATTTTGATAATTCCGGTTCCTTCAAAAACAAAGCCAATGGAGAAGCGATTAACACCATGCCGGTTGTCAAAGTTAATACAAAGGGGAAACCATAGACTTCCGCCAAACGACCTGTGTAGAGCAATCCCAATGCACCGGAAGAAAAGATAAAACCCAATGCCAGCCCGGAGGCCAAAGCCATCCCGCCTGGGATGATCCGCTGGGCGAAAACCACCATGATGCTGTGCACCGCACCGGTGAATGCGCCCGCAATCGGGAGCAGCACATATAACCAGGGCGACCATCCAATAATGCTGACCAGGTAGATCGGGAAGGCGGCTAGAAATAGAACCGAAGACGCGATGAAGCGCTTGCTATAGCGATCCCCATAATAACCGCCGAAGACATTTCCCATGGCAGAACCGCCCATGAACAAGCCTGCCATGCTTCCATAAATTGTCGGCCCCTGTCCCAAATCCTTAATATATTTGGGAATGAGGTTTACCATATTGGCCTGCGTCCACGATTGCAAAATCGCCACCAGTGCCAGCACAAGAATGAACAGGAGACCTGCTTGTCTGCGGTTTGAATGCGCCGCCTGGACATGCTTCGGATGAGGCAGGTTGGCACGCAGTTGGTGAAGCAAGGCAAAGCCAATCGGAATGGAGACGATCGGCACAATCAACATACCCGGAATTTTATAGGATGCGAGAATAAACCCCGTCAGAATGGGGCCTATGAAATGTCCAAGCTGGCCCGACATGAAAAAGAGCGACGCAGCCGTGGTTTCACGCCCCTTTAAGAGATCCCGTCCACGCAGGGTGGCCTGGGTAGTGCCAACCGGATGAAATGAAGATGATCCCAATGCCGCGATGATCAAACATCCCAGGCCAATATTACCGGGTAGTAATAAGGCCGCAGAATAGAAAACCGCCATCCACAAAATCCCGCCCGCCGCCAGCCAGCGTGGACCCGTACGATCCGATATCCAACCGAAGACGGGCTGGGTCAGCGCAGATGTCCAGATATAAATGGTGGAGAATAAAGCGATCTGCGATTCGCTTAAACCAAGATAGGTCAGCAGGACAGGACGGCTGGCATTGAACGTATCCACCATGAAGTGGCTGACGGCAATCGATGAAAAAATGGAATCAAGGAATAATGGCATATATTGTCGTATTATTTTCCACGATACAGATGATGCGACTCAATATATTCGTACACCGATGGAGGGACATAATAACGATACATCTCCCCTGCCTCGATGCGGCGGCGTAATTCGCGCGAGGAGACGGGCTGCAGGAGCGCGTCGATGAATGTGATTTTTTCCGTCACGCCGGGCAGTTTCGCTTCAATCTCGGAGAGGTCAGTGTGGTTGCCGGGGCGGCGCATAACGCCGATTTTGGAAACAGCAGCTACCAGGTCCGAACTTGAGCGCCAGGTGGGCAGATCCCATAGTGAATCCCCGCCGATCAAAAGGATGATCTCGGCTGAAGGTTCCTGTCCGGCCAGCAATCTGACCGAGTCAATGGCGTAATGCGGCCCAGGGCGGTCAATTTCAAGACGTGAGATCTCAAAAGCCGGGTTATCTGCCAGCATGCCTTGCAGCATCGCCAGACGATGCTCCAGCGGAGTGATTGTCTGTTCCTGTTTATGCGGCGGAGTGGGTGTGAGCACCCAGAGCAGGCGGGAGATATTAAATTCATACACGGCCTCACTGGCCAGGATGAGATGCCCGATATGCGGCGGGTCAAATGTGCCGCCAAAGAAGCCGATGGTTGTTCGTGACATGGGGGTTAGTATATCGCAAAGTTTTACAGGGTGTTTTTGTGATCTTTACACATTCTTTATATTCGAAGAATATGATGTACTGTAACAAAGGAGCTTATCATGTCTACAAAAAATAAATGGTTTATCGGTGCGGGAATCGTGCTTGGCTTGATCGTCCTATTTACCCTGCCGTTCATCTGGCAGGCTTTGGTCCCCGCACACGGGTTCGGCATGATGGGATATGGATACGATCACATGCCGATGATGCGCGGTTATGGGTTTTCGCCCACGTTCGGCATAATGGGATTTGGCGGGTTCTTCATGTGGCTGATCCCGCTCAGCCTGCTCATCTTGATCGGCTTGAGCATTGAGGCCTTGATCAAGTATTTGCGATCCCATTCCGCTTAATCCAATCCAATTTTACCGTCCCCGCTATTTGAAATGGCGGGGACTATTTTAATTAAACCCTTAAGTCCCCAGGTGGTATACTCCGCTAAAATTGGCGTGCTGGTTAATTTCGCAACCAAAATCAATCACATTGAGGAACGGATATGTCACAAAATTTTGATGTCATCGTGATCGGAGCCGGCGTGATCGGCGTCAGCACCGCATTTCATCTGGCAGAACGCGGTGTAAAACCCGTCATTTTGGAACGCAAACAAGTCGGTTTCGGAGCCACTGGCAGCTCCAGCGGGCTGGTGCGCATGCATTACGATCTCGAAGCGGAGTCCCGCCTGGCCTGGGAAAGCTTTCAATATTTCCGTAATTGGAACGAACGGGTTGGCGGTGAGTGCGGATTCCGCCGCACAGGATTTTTACACATCGAACCAGCCGATCACCAAACCCAGTTGCGCAAAAATGTCGAAATGCATAAACGGATTGGAATTCCAACCGATGTCATCACAGGCGAGGATGTAAAACGAATCGCTCCCGATTTTAAAACGGATGACATTGAATTCGCAGCCTATGAGCCCGAGTCGGGTTACGCGGATGCAACCCTGACAGCAAATTCCTTCCTAACTGCGGCGAAGGAACGCGGCGCAATTTATATGCAGGATTGTGCAGTAAGCGGCGCACAGATCACGGGCGGAAAAGTGACAGGCGTACAAACCACGAGCGGTGACTTTTCGGCGCCGATCATTATCAATGCAGCCGGCGCGTGGGCAGGAAAGGTAAGCGAATTATTTGGCGTTTCCATTCCCCTCGACACATGGACTCATGACGTGGTCCACGTCCGCCGCCCGGCTCATATTGGCGATCATCCGACCGTCATAGACAGTTCGCTCAGCATGTACTTTCGACCTGATTCAGGCGACCTGACCTTGATCGCGCTTGAAGATGACAGCCGCATAGGCGAATCACCAGAAGCGGACCTCGGTTACGTGGCCAAGGATTTCGTGGAACGCGCCATCGACCGGATTTGCCTGCGCATCCCCGCCATGGAGGAAGGCTCGCTGCACTCCTCCCATGTGGGAAGGGACGGATTAACCCCGGACCAGCGCGCAGTCATCGGTCCGGCCGGACCCGAAGGGTATTACCTCGTCACCGGTTTTAGCGGCACGGGTTTCAAAATCTCTCCTGCCGTAGGGCTGTGCGTCAGCGAGCTGATCCTCGACGGAAAGTCAAAGACCGTTGATATTTCGGGCTTTACCCCGATGCGCTTCGAACGCGGTGAACTGCTTAAAGGCCAGGATGACTACGGTTTCATCTGGCGGAATGCGAACACACCATAGCGCCCGGTTTACAAAGAGGGGGAACAAAGTTGGACCGTCATGGACGGTTAGGTCAGGACACAGGTTGAAGGTATAGTCCAAGCCTGGAAACGGGAAAGGATTCAGAGACAGGTATTATTCAGGAAGTCGTTGAAAATTCCCAAGTGACAATCCCAATGAAGTGGAGCAATTTCTCGCCGGCAAAGAGACCATCATCCAATGGCTAATGAGACAAGTCGCCCGCGCCACCAAAGCCTGCCCTGACGGTTCGACTTTCGCTCACCGTGTTGAAGGGGCAAGGCGGATCCAAATGTCGCGAAGGAGTTATTGGTGAAGGCGTTGGAAGAGAGAAGAAAATAAAGTTGTATAATCTGTTTAGAGGCACAACATGTTAATTTCTTATATTCAAAATGCGATGAAATTGGCAAAGTACGAAATCCTTGAAGACGGACAGTATTATGGGGAAATAAAAGGCTTTCAAGGGTTGTGGGCACAGGCAGAACAGCCTGACGCCTGTCGTGAAGAACTGCAAAGCGCATTGGAAGACTGGCTTGTGCTTGGCCTGCAAATGGGACATAAACTTCCCGTTAGTAAAGGAATTTAATTATGGACTGGAAAGATCGAATCATTATTGACCCCAATATCCTTGTTGGCAAACCTGTCATCAAGGGAACAAGGTTAGCTGTTGAATTTATCGTTGAATTACTCGCACAAGGCTGGCCCGAAAGCGAGATCACCCGAAATTACCCGGGCATTACACATGAGGACATTACTGCCTGTTTGAAGTATGCAACAAATATTCTCAAAGCAGAGAAAATCTACCCCTTTGAGCTTTCGAAGACATAACCATGCGTCTGCTTGCAAATGAAAATTTTCCATTGGACGCAGTGGAGGCTCTGCGCACAGACGGTCACGATGTTGCGTGGATTCGAGAAGATTCACGCGGCACATCCGATGACAAAATTCTCCTGCGTGCACAGGATGAAGTTAGAATTTGCAAGCGAGTCCATCAGCACATTCCATTATTGTGATAGCCAAGTAATTTAGGTTTGGCAGAATTTGGAAACATCAATAGTGGCAAGCAGCGAACTAAGACAGTGGTGATATAATGATTTTAGCAAGCATTAGGGTTCACAAATAAAAGTATTTCCTATGACTGATCTAAAAATCTGGAAAATAATATTTGATATAAAATATCCCGCCGCAGCTAATCTGTTCGATAATCGCGGCAAAATTGCTACAAAATGGCAGTGGACATCCGACTTAACCGAATGGCGGATATCTAATAATCTGGTGTCGATTCATAATAAAAGTGGCACCACCTTCCTAAACGCTGGCTTCAAAAATACCAGTGTAGTTATGGAATTACCAGAAAGTCACACTCAGTTTTCCAATCAAGCGTCGGAATTTTCGACTTGGGCTCTTGATTTATTGCAAGTCAAAAAAATAGATCGAGTCGGTCTAAGGTTCATCCAACTTTCCAAAAAACAACACTTTAAAATACTTGTCACGAAAATGCGAGAAAAATTGTTAGCTTTAAGTGAAGATGACTGGGAATCTCTTGGTGGTCATCCAGAAGACATGGGTCTGCCACTTACCTTAGCACTTGGAGATAATAAGGCTAATTTCACTCTTGGACCAATGAAATCTGATCAACTTGCAAATTTTTTCGAGTCAAACGATGTGAAAGGAAAGCTTCCCTCTGTAGCCGTATTTTTAGATTTCGATTTATACAGGAGTGAACCTAACTTCTCATCAGAAACTCGATCCAAAGAAATAAGTGAATATTTGAAATCAGGAAGTCAACAAATTCTGGATATTTCAGATAAATTTTTAGCTAGGTACGGAGGATTTAAATGACAAGCTCCTATAATCGTTCCGAAACTACAATTCCTCGTGTCGAAGAAATGTTCTCTCAAGGCTCAACAACCGAAAGCACAGAATCAAGTATTCTTGAGAGGCTGGAGACACTAACTAATCAAACTGGTCAACTTAGAGTCGATGTTCAGGATAGACCAGTGAAGTACAACTCACAAGTTCGCGATTTGGGCGATGAAAACTACACTCTGAATGAACCGCTAATGGTATCTATTGAAGAATATCCTGGTGAGGATACAGTTATTGCTAGTTTTCCCGAAATTGAGATGTTTGGTGAGGGCGCGACTGAAGCAGAAGCCTTAATGAATCTAAAGTGGGCTATTCTCGATTTATACGAGGAACTAATGGAAACTACACCTGCTGAACTAGGCGATTTACCAAAAGCTTGGCTTGTGATTCTGCGAAAAATTATTAAACAAAACAGCTAACTATTATGAAGTGGCGAAACATTACAGCGGCAGATTTTGGAAATGTAATTAAGAAGCTCTCACTGCAGTCTTCGCAATCAAAGAGGCGAGCGCCGTATCCTGTCTACTGGTATAACCTTGATGGCAAGAAGACGTTAAGGATTACTTTGCCTAATACACACGGTGGAGCAAAGTCGATTTCGACGGGTTTTTTGAAACAAATTCAAAACAATTTCCGATTAGATACTAGGCAATTTGAAGATTTGGCAGAATGCCCGCTCAGTGCTGAAGAGTATGAGGCGATAATTCGAGATAAGTTAAGAACTTAGTTGATCTTCTTAAAATTGGACCTCCGATTTTCAACTCGGAGGTCTTCTTTTTTGATAACCATCGCCCCCCTGTCGACAACCAGGCATTCTTGACCTACGTCGTATTGCACAAAAATCCGTAATCTTCGCCCTACTTTTTCTCAACACTTTTTAGAAATGAAAATAACCTTCTGCTATAATTGACCAAATCAACGAATTAAAGGACTCATTTCATGGCTGAAACCATCAGCGTTTCAAAAATATCAAATTACGTCGAGAAAGAAGTGACTATCAAGGGTTGGGTCTACAACCGCACCGATAAAGGCAAGCTGGTCTTTTTGCTCGTGCGCGATGGCTCGGGATTTGTGCAATGCGTGGCCTTCAAAGGCGACCTTGACCCCGAGGTCTTCGACAAGGTTATACGTCTGCCGCAAGAGTCGTCCGTCATCATCACAGGATCTGTCCGCGAGGATAAGCGCGCGCCCGGCATCCCTGGCGGATATGAGGTCGGCGTGAAGCAGATCGAGATCGTGCAGGAAGCGGGCCTGGACTATCCCATGTCGCTCAAAGATCACGGTCCCGACTTCGCGCTTGATAACCGTCACCTGTGGATTCGTATGCAGAGTCAATGGGCGATCCTGCGCGTCCGTGCCACGGTTATGGCAGCCACCCGCGAATGGCTCGATAACCACGGCTTCATTGCGATGGACACTCCCATCCTGACGCCTGCGGCGGCTGAAGGCACAACCACCCTATTCGAAACCGAATACTTCGATGAAGGCAAAGCCTATCTCGCGCAAACGGGACAACTATACAACGAAGCCAATATCTTTGCCTTCGGAAAAGTCTATTGTTTTGGTCCAACATTCCGTGCAGAGAAATCAAAAACGCGTCGCCACTTGACCGAGTTCTGGATGCTCGAACCCGAGATTGCCTTCTGCGACCTGGACGGCTTGATGGAGGTCGAAGAGCAGATGCTGACGCATATCATCCAGCGCGTCCTGCGTGACCACTTGCCTGAGTTGAGATCCCTCGGGCGTGACATTTCCAACCTGGAAAAGATCGCCGCTCCCTTCCCGCGCATTTCCTACGATGAGGCGGCGAAGATAATCGCAAAATTACGTGAACAAGAAACTGACCCCGAGAAGAAGGAATTACTCGCCTTCGAATGGGGCATGGATTTTGGCGCGCCGCACGAGACCGCTATCACCAGTCAATTTGACAAACCCGTATTTGTGTACGGTTATCCTTCCGCTGTCAAAGCCTTTTATATGGAACCGTGGCCTGGCCGCCCCGAAGTCTGCAAGTCGGTGGATTTACTCGCCCCCGAAGGCTACGGCGAAATCTGCGGCGGCTCCGAGCGCATGAGCGACCACGACGCGTTACTGGCGCGCATCCGCAAAGAGAAACTCCCCGAGGAGGCCTTCAAATGGTATCTGGAATTACGAAAATACGGCTCAGTCCCCCACTCAGGCTTTGGCATGGGCACGGAGCGAGTCACCTCATGGATCTGCGGCATCGAACACGTCCGCGAGGCGATTGCCTTCCCGCGCACGATCAAGCGTGTCTATCCTTAAATATAAAGGCCCAAAAGGCTTTGCGAAGTCCTCGAAGAGGGAAAGCCTTTTAGGTCTAAATAATTACGGAATGATCAAAACCCTTTACCCGCATCCCGGGCCAGTCGAGGCCTGCATCCCGATCTGGAAAACATCAATGCCAGGGCTTTCACCTGCAATTACCTGCATGTGATCAGTTGGGACACACCTCTTTAATATGTAACACATAACTTTCAGAAAATCAATTGCTTTATTAAGAGATAGTATTTTCAATATTTAATATATATCTATGCCTGCCTGTTGGAATATGGTATAAGATTCATAGCCCTGCTGTGCGCGTGATATCGCCCTCACGTTTTGAGCCAACATCTTTACAACGGTCTCTTATTTTGAAGAAATAACGCGATAGGCCCGAGCCAAGGCGGCGTTTCCCAATACGAGACCACCTGCGCAAGCAGGTTCAAAACCTGGCGGTACACGGCATAAGCGGGGTCTTTTTTGCACTTGACGAACTCGTAGCCTGCGAGTAAAATCGCGGCGATTGCTTAGTCGGGATCACAATTGAATAACGGAGATACAAGCGGCTGGGTCTTGTGGTTTCGAGATGCGCTTCGCGCTGCTCAACCACCAAACAAGATCACGAGGTGGAGGTTCTCCCGTGCGAACGGGACGCTAATTGCCCTCCTTCACCCTTTCCTGAAAGGAGAGGGGCGGGGTGAGGTCGAGAAAATCGGATAGATCAGCGGATGCCTCTGGAGCCAGATCACTGGCTCCCTTCTCCCTTCCAAAGAAAGCGGATCTGCGCAAAGGAGTTTAAAAAAACTCTATTGCTCACCACCGAAAACCACACGGCGACGAGTGGGACAAGGCGGACGCAGTGAACAGGTATATTGATCTATTGTATGGATCAATTGCCTGCAATGCTTGGAAGGGCGTTTCTTTTTAATACCGGCATGTATTAAAACAGGTATGCCCAGGCATACCTGTTTTTTCATAAGCAAACCTGACAGGTCTACAGCCAAAACACCTGCCACAAGTATATCTTCCGGGACTTATCAAGTTTTGAGTTGAAGAAAAAAATGAGCAAGAAACGGGTCGTACCCACACAAGCCGTCGCATACAATCTCCAGCGCCATAAAGGAGATTGATATGAAAAATAATATTGAACCTTCACAACATTATCAATTGATCGAGCAAGCCATTCAGTACATCGAAGCCAATGTGCAGCGCCAACCCGAATTGGAGGAAATCGCCTCCGCCATCGGTTTGAGCGAATATCACTTTCAACGCCTATTCACCCACTGGACAGGCATCAGCCCCAAGCGCTTCATGCAATTTCTAACGAAGGAACACGCCAAGGAATTACTCGACAAGTCTGAAAACCTGCTGGAAACCACGCATCAGGTCGGGCTTTCAAGCCTGGGGCGCCTGCACGATCTCTTCGTCACCACTGAAGCAGTGACGCCGGGTGAATACAAAACCGGTGGCACAGGTCTCACCATCCGGTATGGGATCCATCCCTCGCTCTTCGGCAAGTGTCTGATCGCCGCAACCGAGCGCGGCATCTGCCATTTGGGATTTGTGCAAACCAGCGAAGGCAACGCGATCGACAACCTGGTCTCAGTCTGGAAGGCGGCGAAGATGATCGAAGATTACAAAGCTACTGCCCCACTCGTCACCCTCATCTTTTCTGGTCTCGATCCGCAAAACACGCCGCCCGGCCAGCCTCAACAACCCCTTAAGCTTCACCTGCGCGGGACGAATTTCCAGATCAAAGTCTGGGAAGCATTGCTCACCATTCCAACCGGCGCAGTGACCACTTACGAGCACATCGCTGCACAGATTGGCAACCCGAACGCATTACGCGCCGTCGGCACAGCCGTCGGACATAATCCAATCGCCTACTTGATCCCGTGCCACCGTGTGATACGCAAGAGCGGCGAGTTTGGAAATTATTTTTACGGCTCAGCCCGAAAGAAAGTCATATTGGCGAGAGAACTTGGTGCAGGTCATACTTAGAGCGTGATTTATACAAAGGAAAAAATGAAAACAAAAGTTTTAATTGCTTTACTGGCTTTGTATATCGTCTGGGGTTCGACTTATTTGGGAATCAAGTTTGCCATTGAAACCATTCCGCCATTTTTACAAGCGGGAATACGGTTCCTGATATCCGGGATAATCCTGATGGTTTGGCAGCGCGCGGCCGGCGCCGCCATGCCCACGAGGAAACAATGGATTTCAACAGCCATCATCGGCAACCTGCTTTTACTCGGCGGCAATGGAATGCTTGGCTGGGCGGAACAGACCATCCCTTCGGGAGTTGCCGCGATCATTATTGGAAGCATGCCCATGTTCTTGGTGATCGCTGAAGCGCTCCGACCCCATGGAGTCAAACCAAACTTGCGCGCAATCATCGGATTGCTGATCGGATTTGCAGGGATCATCATCCTGGTCGGACCCTCAAATATTTCAGGCAGCGATCATCCATTAAATCCATTGGGATTGGGCGCATTACTCATCGCTTGTATAACCTGGTCAAGCGGTTCGGTCTACGCCAAGACGGCAGACCTGCCAAAGTCAACACTGGTGACGACCGGCGCGCAGATGTTGACTGGCAGTATCGGCTTGTTCATGGTTGCATTCATCACCCGTGAGTTTCATGGATTTAATGTGATGGAAGTTTCCACCAAATCCATGCTTGGCTTGACGTATCTTATTCTCGTTGGTTCGCTGGTCGGATTTGTATCGTATGGCTGGTTGCTGCAAAACGCGCCAATCTCGCTCGTGGCAACGTATGCGTATGTCAACCCGGTCGTGGCGGTAGTGCTCGGGAGCTGGCTTGCGGCGGAAAAGTTGGGACCTAATATTTGGCTGGCGACAGCCGTCATCATCGGGTCGGTCATATTCATTAACAGTAACAGGCCAAAAGTCCGCGCGAAGCGTGAAACGAAGGAGGTCATTGAAAGCGTATCGTAAGCAGAAAATGTTCGCAGGTCGTCAATCATCGTTCACTAATTGGAGAAAACCTCCAGAGATAAATCAAAAAGGAGAAATGGAAAATGGACGGAAAAGATATAATCAAAAAAGTCAAGGAAGATAATGTCAAGTTCATCTCGCTGCAATTCACGGATGTGATGGGCGCGGTGAAAAGCGTGGACATGCCGATCCGCCATCTCGAAGATGTGCTGGAAGACGGCGCATGGTTCGATGGTTCCTCAGTGGAAGGGTTTGCGCGCATTCAGGAAAGCGATATGCGCCTGAAAATCGACCCCGATACCTATGCGGTGCTGCCCTGGTCGTCCGCCGAGTCGCGGCGTGCGCGTGTATTCTGCGATATTTACATGCCCGGCGGCGAACCCTTCGATGGCGATCCGCGCGGGGCGTTGAAGCGCATTCTCAAGAAAATTGCCGACCGCGGCTGGACACTCAACATTGGCCCGGAGCCCGAGTTCTTCCTGTTCAAAGGCGAGAACGGTCACGGCGTTCATCCTGTCCCACACGACACAGGCGGTTACTTTGATTTCTCCTCCTTCGATGAAGCCGTTGTCGTGCGCACTGCGTTAATTGAAGCGCTTGATGCAATGGGCCTGGATGTGGAAGTGGGTCACCACGAAGTTGCATTGGGCCAGCATGAAATTGACTTTCGATTTGCGGATGCCCTCAAAGCCGCGGATAATGTGTTGACCTTGAAGTACACCGTCAAGGCGATTGCCGCGCAGAATGGACTGGTCGCTTCTTTCATGCCCAAACCTGTCCAAGGCATTAATGGCTCCGGGATGCACTGCCATCAATCGCTCTTCGAGATCAAGACCGGCAGGAACCTGTTCTTCGATGCCAAAGATGCCGCCCACCTTTCACCCCTGGCATATTCATTCATCGCAGGTCAGTTGGAACATGCCCGCGCGCTGGCCGGCGTGGTGGCTCCGACTGTGAATTCCTACAAACGCCTGGTGCCCGGTTATGAAGCGCCTGTTTATATTGGCTGGGCGCAACAGAACCGCTCGGCGTTGATCCGCATTCCCCGCTATACCGAGGGGCGCGATAAGGCGGTGCGCGCTGAGTTGCGCTTCCCCGATCCTTCCTCGAATCCGTATCTGGCGTTTACTGCGATGCTGGCCGCCGCCCTCGATGGCATTGACAGGAACCTCGCCGCGCCCAAGCCATTGAATAACATCAACCTGTATCACCTCAACAAGGAAGAACGCACCAAATTGGGTGTGACCGAACTGCCTGGTTCTCTGGCTGAATCTTTGAGCGAACTCGAAAAGAACGAAGTATTGAAGTCCGCGCTTGGCGCTTACTTGTTCGAGGCTTATCTGCGCGCCAAGTGGGAAGAGTGGGATGAATTCCGCTTAAGTGTGACGGATTTTGAGATCGAACGATATTTGGAGACGGCGTAAGAGCAGTAATCAGTGATCAATTTTGAAGATAGACTCTAAAGGATTTCCCCATCGGGAGCCTTTAGAGTCTTTTGTTTTCATCGGCTATAATTCAATCATCCCATTCCCCAAAGGGGACAAACCCATGCCTGCTTCTGTATCCATTCGACAACTTGTGGAACGATTTGAACAGCACCGCGACGCGTATCGCGCGGGGAAGTATAACGAGACGCAATTGCGGCGGGAATTTTTAGACCCGTTCTTCGAGGCCTTGGGTTGGGACGTGTTCAATAAACTCGGATATTCCGAGGAGAACAAGCACGTCATTCACGAGGATTCACTGGAAATCGAGGGCATGAAGAAAGCGCCCGATTATGCGTTCAAAATTGGGAAAGAGCGCAAGTTTTTTGTGGAGGCGAAAAAGCCCTCCGTCAAAATAGAAACAAACCCCGAAGTTGCCTTTCAATTAAAGCGCTATGTCTGGTCGGCGAAACTGCCGTTGGGGATTTTAACGGACTTTGAAGAATTTGCCGTTTATGAATGCCGCAGCAAGCCGAAGGTCAGTGACTCGGTCAAGACGGGGCGCGTGCTGCTGCTGAGCTACACCGATTACATCGAAAGATGGGATGAGATCGTATCCATTTTTTCGCATGATGCAGTGATGACGGGCGGATTCGATAAGTTTGCGAAAAGCGTGGCGAAGAAGAAAGGCACCGCCGAAGTGGACTCGGCGTTTCTGGCGGAGATCGAAGGCTGGCGTGAGACGTTGGCGAAAAATATCGCGCTGAGAAACAAGGAAAAAATCCAGAGCGAAGCGGATTTGAATTACGCCGTCCAGATGACGATTGACCGAATGATCTTCCTGCGTATTTGCGAAGATCGCGGATATGAATCCGAATATCAATTGCAAGAGCTTACCCTCACCCGTCCTTCGGACACCCTCTCCCAAAATGGGAGAGGGATATACGCGGAGTTGAAGAAATTATTTGAACGCGCGGATAGACGCTATAACTCTGGCTTGTTCCATTTCCCCGCAGCGCGCAGAGCGAAGGATGAAAAAGGTCGCGGGCGGGCGGATGCGTTTACGACGGGGCTGGAGATTGACGATAAAGTTCTGAAAGATATCATCAAGGATCTGTATTATCCCGCGCCGTATGTGTTCGCGCTGATCCCCGCCGATATTTTGGGGCAGATCTACGAGCAGTTTTTGGGCAAGGTGATTCGGCTCACCGCGAGCGGAAACGCAAAAGTAGAGGAGAAGCCCGAAGTCCGTAAAGCGGGCGGAGTCTATTACACGCCGACGTTCATTGTGGATACGATTGTTATCAATACACTTGGAAAATTGTTGAACCCGACCCCACCCCTAGCCCCTCCCCAAACGAAGAACACGTTTGGAGAGGGGAAGATGACCCCGAAGGAAGCTGCGCGTTTGAAAATCCTTGACCCCGCCTGCGGTTCGGGCACTTTCCTTTTGGGCGCGTTTCAATATTTGCTCGATTGGCATTTGGGTTGGTACTTGAACAATGACTTTGAAAAATGGTCAAAAGGTAAGAAGCCCGCCATTTTTAGAACCCTCACCCGTCCCGCTTCGCGGGACACCCTCTCCCACAGGGGGGAGGGAAAGGGAGGGGGCTGGAAGTTGAGCGTTGAAAAGAAGAAGGAGATTTTGCTCAACAACATCTACGGCGTGGACATTGACCCGCAGGCTGTGGAAGTGACCAAACTCTCCCTGCTCTTGAAGGTGATCGAAGACCCTGGGCAGTTGAGCTATCTCGACGAACGCATCTTGCCTGACCTGGGCAGGAATATTCAATGTGGCAATTCGTTGATCGGTCCCGATTATTGGGATGGACAGTTGATGGTGGACGAAGAAGAACGCGCGCGCGTCAATGCCTTTGACTGAAAGGCCGCTTTCCCCGAAGTGTTTGACCCCCACCGCCCTTCGGGCACCTCCCCCAAATCCGCAGGCGAGAAGACTCCCCGACAAAATAGTAGTGCGGATTTGTGGGAGGACGGGAGGGGGTTTGATGCGGTGGTGGGAAATCCGCCGTATGTGAGACAAGAAATGCTCGGAGAACTAAAAGACTATTTTTCCCAACACTATAAAACATATCATGGTAGTGCAGACCTCTACACCTATTTTATTGAGCGTGGAGTATCACTGCTAAAACAAGGTGGTTATTTCTCCTACATTGTCGCGAATAAGTGGATGAGAACAAACTACGCAGAGCCATTACGAAGATGGTTGAAACAACAAGACATCGAAGAAATTGTTGATTTTGGTGATTTACCTGTATTCCAAAATGCTACAACCTATCCTTGTATTATTCGCATTTGCAAAAAAACGCCTAGAGCTACTTTCGATGCAGTTCAAGTGGAAAATTTGAAGTTTACAAGTCTTCTCGAATATATTGCTTCAAATCGTTATACTGTAAACAAACTTAGTTTGGAAGATAAAGGCTGGTCTTTATCGGACGAGAATACACAAAACATCTTGAGCCAGTTGAAGTCCAAAGGTATAACGCTAGAAAAGTACGTTGAGGGAAAAGTATTCTACGGAATTAAGACTGGGTTAAATGAAGCTTTTGTACTGAGCGAAACCGAAAAGAATAGCTTAATTGCAAAAGACGAAAAAAGTAGAGAACTTATCAAGCCGTTTTTGATCGGGCGAGAAGTAAAGCGATATTCAGCGCCAGTAGGCGGCTCATACTTAATACTTATACCGCGCGGATGGACACGAGAGAAATCAAATAATGCCCGTGATGCTTGGGGATGGTTTACGAAGAATTATCCTGCTATTGCATCCCATTTGCAGCAATTTGCCGATAAAGCAGAACAACGGTATGACAAGGGTGATTATTGGTGGGAGTTAAGGGCTTGTGATTATTACGATGAGTTTGAAAAAGCAAAAATTGTATATCCAAATATTTGCAAGCAGCCAGAGTTTACGCTTGAACTAAGCAACTCTTTTACAAATCAGAAGTGTTTCATTATTCCATTGGATGATAAATATCTTCTGGGGATTCTTAATAGCAGTTTATGCTACTTTTTGTTTAGGAAGATATTGCCGAAATTACGGGGTGACTTTTACGAGCCGAGTTATGTTTATTTTAAAGATTTTCCCATTTACTCAATCAACTTCGCCGACCCCGCCGAGAAAGCACAGCACGACAAGCTGGTCTCGCTGGTGGAGAGAATGTTGGCATTGCAGAAGAGTCTTAAGTCCGCGCATAATCCGCAAGAGGCAGATCGTCTGGCGCGGGAGGTGGAGTCGGTGGATAAGGCGATTGACGGGTTGGTCTATGAATTGTATGGGTTGAGTGAGGAAGAGATAAAGATTGTGGAAGGAAAATGACCCCCATCCCGTCCTTCCCCTATTCGAAGATCACGAATAGGGGAAGGGGGATGAAGAGTATGAATGAAAACTAAAATTCAAACCCAAATCAAAGTTATTCCTCCCCCATTGTCGCTTTTGTTCTTTGACAATGGGGGAGGGCAGGGTAGGGGTTCTTGAATCACCATCGAGCCACGCCCAAAATCTTCGCGCGCGCCAAAGAATTGCACCGTAATATGACTCCCGTCGAAGCTAAACTTTGGGCAAGGTTACGTGCTCATCGCATGGCGGATGTCCATTTTCGTCCGCAACATGCGATTGGCAATTACATCGTAGATTTTTGCGCACCTCGAAAAAAACTTATCGTTGAACTGGATGGTAGTCAACATTTGGAACTAGAAGAATATGATGCCGAGAGAATCGAATTCTTGAAATCCAAAGGTTACAAAGTACTGCGATTCTGGAACAATGATGTGATGAACAATATCGATTCGGTTTTAAATGTGATTTGGGATACGCTGAATGAAGAAACTAAAGAACAATGAGTTGGCATTGCACAAGAGTCTTAAGTCCGCGCACAACCCGCAAGAGGCAGATCGTCTCACGCGCGAGGTTGAGTCGGTGGATAAGCCCATTGACGGATTGGTTACGTCGCCTTCGTGATCAGCGTCTCATGATTTAGTTGACGATAGAGAATGCTCCGCGAAATACTTACGCAATATGCAGGATGGATTTCTCAATTTTATCTGCGCGACCACAACCAGCCCCCCACAAAACCTAGTAGTCCCCCCAGAAACACAATGGTAATCACACCCGAAAGACTGCTTTCGATCAACCAGTCCGTTATTCCAAATAAACCGAAGGCAAGCATGTTATAGGCGAGCAGCCCGCCTATCAAAATACCCAGCGCCCAACGCAACGCAGAACGGCGTTTCACCACGCGAATGACAATGCCATAAACGGTCCCTGCGCTGAACAGGACAAGTAGCATGGCAACAAACCAGGCCGACAAACGCGGAAAGCCATCCAATGAAATATAGCTGTCTTCTTCCTCACTAACAGGCGCTTCGGGAGTTGACTCGATAGACTGGGTCAGCTCCGGCACAATCACCGTCACAGCCACTGCACCAGACTGCGAAACATCCAATTGCAGAACTTCCGAGATCGTGGCAGGTTCGCTCGAAACACGGATTTCGAGCAGACCGGGCTTGTTCAACCCGAAGGATGCATGCGCCCAACCCTGTGCGGTGATGGCTTCCACTTGCTGTAGAATACCGCCGCCTTCCCCGGTCAGCATCATCGAGAATTGCACCACCGTCCCATCCGGGACGGGGTTTCCATTATGATCCTTTATGACGCCGGTGCGGATGGCAATCGTGTCGCCGATTCGGAAGAGCGGGACCGGCGTCGGCTCGGGTGTCAGGGATGCACCAGGGGTAAGAGTGGCAGGCGGAAGGTCCAAAAAGAGCGGGATAATCTGCGCCGCATCTGGAGCCATGATGGAGATCAAATCATATCCAATGGCGGAAATTGAAACCGGTGAGGAACCGATGGGTGTCAATTCTTGAAAAAGCAATCGTGCAGCCACATCGATGAACTGAGGTTGTTTGCTGTAAAGCGCATAATAGGCGGTGAATTTTGAAATGGTGGTCGTATCAAAATAATAGGGTGCGCCAAAAGAAAACAGGATCACATGCTTGTCACGCAGAAGATCCGGGCGTTCGCGCAAAAAGCGGCTGATCAGCGCGGGCTGCCCTTGCGATGCGTCGGCCAGGGATATGACGATCCAGTCTGCGACACCTATCGATTCATCCATGGGTTGGTAGTCATCCGGGGTGTCAAGCAAAGCTTGCATATTCTGAAATGAATAGGACGTCATTCTATAATCTTCAATTTGGTTTCCACTTTGAGGACCATAAAGCTGCAGGACGGCATTCTCCAGCGCGTCCACCGCCGGCAACGACTGCGGTGGACAATCTGTGCATTGTTTTATTGATATGGAATCGGTAATAAAGACCAGCCGCTCATTCGGTTGGGGCGGAAGAGGCATGATGGAAGTAAGGTCCTGCAAGTCCGGGCTGATCAGGGTTGCGGAATTGCGCGCAACGGTAAAGGTGACATCGGTTGCCTCGCCGAGTCCTGTCAGTTGACCATCCGACCCAATTACATTGGCAAGGGCAAAATTCCCATACAGATCCAGTTTTGTGGCAAGGATCCTCGCAACAGAGGCATCCACTCGCAGGGCGAACGCTGAATCCTCGCGATACTTCTGTGCAAAGAAATCCATAATGCGGGTTACGGTTGTAAAAGTATCCGGGGCATCATTCGATTTAATATTGCCAAGATACAAAAGATCATTGCCTGCCAGAAAAGCATCACGCGCAGCGATCCGCGCAAAGAACTGACCGCCCCCTGAAGTATAAAAATCGCTGACCGCACTCGCACCGAGATCGTCACTGACCAACAGTCCGCCTGCAGAATACCAGGTGGAAAACTGAGGCAATGCCAGAATTTGATTCAATGCCTGCGAGTCGAAGCTGATCGGGCGTGTGGTTGCACGGATATTTCCCTGAAAGCCCTGGTAGCGAATATGTGAAACAAGCAGACCATCCACCGTTGTTTCCGGGGAGGTGGAATTTCCAGTCACTGCAAAAAACGGAGCCAACTCGATCTGCTTCAGCTGCTCAAGCGATTTTCGAACCGTGGAAACTTCAACTTCAGGCAATCGGTCAGCGCCGCCCACGCCGGGAAAGTGCTTGGCGATCACCAGCAAGTGGTGATTGCTCCCGTTATGCAAACCGGCGACATAGGCGCGTCCCATTTCACCCACCCAAAACGGGTCACCGCCAAAGACGCGTGTCCCCAGGTCGCCACCGGAGCTTGAGGGGCTTTCCAGGACATCCAGAGATGGACTCGAGAACAAATTAAAGCCAAGCGCAGCCAGCTCACTCCCGCGCACCTGCCCCACCCTTCCAGCAAGCTCTGTATCCCATGTGGCTCCAATTGCCATTTCACTCGGCAATGGAGTCAATCCATTCAGGATCTGATCCGTTGGATAACCATCCCCTTCCTGGGTAATGCCAATAAAAAGCGGCACATAGCTGGGTTTAAGTTTCTGTCCCGTTATGGAATCTATGACCGGGTTGACGGCATTATCCCATTCCAACCGCTGCAAACCATCGATAAGATCGTGAATTTGCATTAAGGTATTCGTGTCGGAGAAATTATCATTCCCAGCCTGTAGAAACACGCCCCCAATGTGATAACGGACGATCAGCTCATGGATCTGTGAGGCCTCACTTGTATCCATTCCAGTAAAGGAGGCCATGAACAATTGCCCGATCCGCTCCTCGGGGGCCATCGAATCCAAAATGAATTGAACCGCGGCGGGAGGCGTGGAAGTTTGCGCCTCCACCGGCATCGGTATGAGCGTCAAAAGAAAGAGGGCCAGCAAAATAATTCGAATTAAACGCATTGATTTCTCTGATTACATAACTTGATTTCAAGATAAAACGGACGCCGCTCAATGAACGGCGCCATGCGGATATTCGCTTCGCTCCCCGCCCAAGCCTGCTCCCGGCATTCGAATAGATTCATCCACTCCTCCCAAGCGCCCGCAACGCAGCCTCGGGGTCATCCGTAAAGATGCCGTCAGCGCCCCACTCCTTGAGCTGATTCACCTGCTCGGGCGTATTCGCGGTCCACACATGCACGCGTCGTTTAAGGCGGTGTGCGCGCTGCATCTGCTCCCTGCTTGTGTTGGAAATATGAGGATGAAGGGCTTGATAATCCCCGAACATAAATCCGAAGGAACGCGCCCATAAACCGATCAAGCCCGGCATGGCAAGCAGGCCGCGCGGCACTTCGGGTAAAATCTGCGCCGCAACTTTCAAATTGGATGTAAAAAAGGATGAGAAGATGACTTGATTTTGGTTGTTGAAGCGTTTGATCAACTCGCACACTTTTTTTGTCAGACCGTCATGCGGGGTGGAGTAATTGGTCAGTTCAATGTTGATCAATTTTTCCCTCCCCACTATCTCAAAAACTTCCTCAAGCACAGGGACTTTTGTGCCGGCAAATTTTTCGCTGAACCATGCGCCCGCATCCAGTTTGCGGATTTCTTCAAGTGAAAAAGATGCAACTTTTCCATTCCCGTTTGTCGTGCGGCCGACAGTGGCATCATGCATAACAATGAGGTGACCATCGAAAGTCAGTTTTGCATCCAGCTCCACACCGTCGGCGCCTTTTTGGACGGCTTGCGAAAATGACGGAAGGGTATTCTCCGGCGCGTGTGCCAGGTCGCCGCGATGAGCGAGAATGATGGGGGAAGAGAAATTTTCAAACATGTGAATCAGGTTTTAGTTCGGTGCGA